>Ga0209710_1000026_pt1 | contig 199690 bp, 225 predicted proteins | sample ArcticOcean_MG_C_5_FD_187436 | JGI IMG/M metagenome (GOLD analysis project Ga0209710, IMG submission 187436) | Marine microbial communities from western Arctic Ocean - ArcticOcean_MG_CB4_138 (SPAdes) (version 2) | ecosystem: Environmental > Aquatic > Marine > Oceanic | place: Arctic Ocean...
CCCCCCCTCGCCATCACTCGCGAGCACCCGGAGCCGCGCGTAGAGCAGGTCTCGTGCTTTCTCCCTGTTGCGGTACGCCTTTTCCGAATTCGCCGCATTCGCGCCAAACGCGGTACCGCCGCCGCCGCCGCCGCCGCCCCTGCGCGACGGTTCGTGCCCAGTCGCGTTTAGTATGTCACTCAGACCTCCCTGTACCGAACGAACTTCCGGGTTACCACCGTCCGGACCAAATCCGGAATCGATCAAGGTCGTGGTTGATGCGCCCCCATTTTGCTCGTACAAAGCGCGTCGTCGCGTAACGCCCAACTCAAACGCCAACTCGGCGTGCGTTTTCGGGGCGAACCGCTTTAGGGACGCGGAGGAACACAGGGCTGATACGTAAAAAGGGTCAGTCTTTCGGCCATGTGTATATCCGGGATTGGTATGAGGGATTGGGAACGGTATACTGTACTCCATAGTATGAGGGATTGGAATAACCGTCCCTTCTGGTCGTAACAGTCCCTTCGCAGGACGAGTATGGGCAATCGCGAAGGCGGAGCGTGGTGATTGGGAAAGGCCCTTACCGCACAAAAGGCGCTCGCCCACGGAAAGGGGAACCGCTCCGGATGCGCGAATCACGAAGGCGGCGTACCGTCGCGCGGTCGGGCCGGATGTGATTTGACAAAAGTTCTTTTTGGTATCCCCAGAAGAAGTGTGTTGCGAAGTTTCCTCGTCACCTAAACTCGTCGCGTTTTGCGTTTTGTCCTCGCTGTGGACCCCAAGACACGTCGTTTCCATCGGCGTCGCGAGTAAGACACTTAGCCACGCGATTTCGCGCACGAGCTCGGGAATGAGCCCGGACCGCACGCACGCGCCATGAAGCGTGGCTAACCGGGTTTGCGGTGGGGTCAGCTCAACGGAAAAAGGAACTGTGACCTCGTTTGACAGTCCGATAACGTCGTCCACTCCAGGATCCGGAAAGAGCGATTGTTCGTACTCCGTCTCCGCCAGTGCGTCGTTCGCGCTCGCTGGGAACGCGTTCGTAGAGACGTCCGACGCATCAGCCGACCCGGTGTTACCACCGGGGCTTTCGAAGAAACCGGGGGGCTTTCTCGTGGAACCGCTTCCCGGGGTTGATTGGTGGTGGTTAGGCCCGTCTTTTCGTAACGGAGGGGCGGCGACGGTGGTCCGCGCGGACGCCGGCGCGTTCGGCACTGCGGTGACCCTGCGAGGAGTACGTTTAGTGGTACTCGTCGAGGCGCTCGGCGGTTGCGCTGATCGGCTTTGCATTTGGGGTCGAATTGACTTCAAATCTGTTGTGCTTTGCGTCTCGCGATTTGCGTTAACCGACGTCGGCTGAATGCGCTTCTTCGCCGCCGGCGTATCTTCGCCCCCATACACCGCAGCGTCGAGCTTCCTGCGCGCACCCCCTAACGACGGAAACTGAGATTGGCACTCGACATCAGGGATGGCGACGCGACGGACGGACGTTTTGTGCGCAGACGTATCATCCGGAGTACACCTCGAAAACGGAGACGCCGATGCGTTTGTAGTCGCCGTCGCCGAAGCCGCCGGAGACTTCGCGTCAAACGCGTTAAAGGTGTCCTGTTCGTCCGCCACTACCTGATGAGACGCGCTCGCGTCGGTAACGGCAACACACACAGCTCGTGTTTTTTCCAAAACACAGGACACCAGGGATTCTCTCGTCGTAAACCCCGCCGCTTGGACGTCGTGTGGAACGTGTATGTTTTCTGAAGATCTCGACCGCAACCAAACAACAACAGGGTCGAGGGAAACGGAGGTGTCCTGAAACGAGCGAACGAGGGAGGTACGTCAGCGGGGTTGTTTCGGGGTCAAAACGTGTTACGTAGTGCTCGGCCGAAGGTCGGGGTGTCGCCCCTGTGACCAAACCTTCCGCCGTGCGTAGCAAGCACCGCCGCGCTCGGTGCGACTCTCAAAGCCGGTCGGTTAAATTCGTTGGCACTCGGACGGAACGATGTCCGCATACCCCTCGTGTGGACGTCCGTTACGACCTGACGGTTCGAACCCGAACTGGGGCGAAACACCTTCATTCGGAACACACGTACCTCGAGCAAAGAGTCCATCGCGGACCCCGCGTTCACGCTTCGACGCCGCGGAGAGCGGCGCCGTCGCGCGCGCGGAGGTTTGAAGCCCACGAACGATGCCAGATGCTCGAAATACAAAATGAGTTTCTTTTCAATATCGGGTGCCCACTGTTTCAGATTTCACTTCGCTTCTGCCCGGCGTTCGCGCGCGGCGTGAGCGATGTCAATGCGCGCGAAACGAGGTGCGAACTTCGCGCAAAACGCGATACCGTTCTTCGTGTTCATGGTGGGCGGGTCGTACGGAATCAGCGTTTTGTTGCAGGTGCGAGTTTGGAGGAGATGACGATGTCGATGACAATTGTTGAAAGAATCACCAATCGAATCAGAATGAGATCCGAACCATCCGACCCTAACCCCCTTCCAAACCCACCCATACCCTGTTCAAAAACACACCAAACCAACCAGGGCCGAAACGACGTGCGTGACGCGAAGGCGGACGTGACGGATATGCGCGCCATGCCGCAAACCCAAAGGGTGCGGTCAAAGAACCGGGCGTTCAGTCTTGACGAGGAAAACGAGGTGAGCGCTTTTCTCCTCACAGATGTTTTTAAGATTCTTCTTTCGCGAATAACTGACGCGTTTCCCTTTCACAGAAAACCCTGGAGGCCCTGGGGGGCGTTGGAAAGGACGTGGAAATGGTCCCCGTACCGCGGCCTTGGGAGGAACCGGGGGCGAAGCGACGACGATTTTTGCGAAGAGTTAGGGGGTGGTGGAGCGGGAATGGGTAGAAAAAGTTTTTATCGGAGTGTTTTCACATCGGTTCTCATCAGCTTCCCTAATCTCGAGGTCCAAAATCACAGCGGTGTCGCGCGGAGTCGGCGTTGACACGGCGTGTGGGGCGTGCACGCGTGCGCGTCGCCGACGAGAAAACGTCATGGCCGCCGCTCGCAATGAGGCAATTCTGGCGGAGCATGCACGAGTGTATGATGGTGAAGGGTCGCAAGCCCTTCGAACTGCATTCCGGGGGCAGTTTGCAGCGCGGGCGCAGGCGCGGGCGCAGCGCCCGTCCCAAACGCCAAATCCAACGGCACGCCTAACACCAGCCCGGGGGGTTCCTGCAACAGCCGCAACACACGTGTCTTCCTACCCGGGAGGGGTTCGTCCGATTTGGGTGTTACTGTTCGGCATCGGGGTAGGGTGGCTGGTCACCGCGGGGCACGTGGTTCCCAGTGCCGAATCGTCGCAGTTAAACGGTGTTGCGTCGTTGCGGAAAACTCCGCTCGCGAAGGTCGCCGAGTCGGCACAGACCCCGCACCACCCACTGGATTGGACGGGTGGGGGAAGGATGCGCACGGACGGTAGTGCCAAACCTGTGGTGGCTTCCTACCCAGGCCTTGGGTTCAAATCTGTGACGAAAACGTCGGCGAACAAGGGTTCGTCGGAACGCGAGCGGAGATGTACGAAAAACGCCGACGCGGGTTCGCCGGCGCGAAACGCGACGCCACGCGCAAACGCAGATGTACCGATCGACGCGGCTAACCTTCCCGCCTTCCTTCATACGTGGTGGAACTCGACGCATGGCGCCGCGTCGTTGGCGTCATCGTTGTTGAAATCGTGCGTCGTTTATTGTTTATCGTTCATCTCAACCTCGTGGACCGCGCTTTTGGGCGACGACGAACGCGGAACGTTGAACGAGTTGGGTTCAAATCTCGCAACCAAAACCCACCCGATTGGCGCGGCGGATGTTTTGGGATTTACCAACTGTCCCCGGCTTCGTCTGGCGCGGGACCTTTTGTTCGGCGATGGGTGGATTTCGAATTTCGTGGGGGTTGTCGAGTTTGTGGAGGATGACGGCGGTGCATCACTCGTGGCGGTGTCAAACGCAGACGCAAACACAAATGCAAGCAAGGACGATTCGCCAGCGGCGAAAGAAACGCCTCAAAAGAAAAAAAAAGAAATGCGACTCAAAACAATCGCGTTGACCCTGTTTCTAATATGCCCCGGCGCGATTTTCGCGTTGCGAGCGCACGAGCTCTGGGGTGTGGATTCAACAAAAGGGTTGTTGGGGTGTCTCTTTGGGTTCGCGCTCGTGGTGATGTGGTGTCAAGGCCAACTCGAGTTGTTTTCTCGGTGGCGCGAGTGCCCCAAACGGGCGCGACGGCGTCGCATTCGACGAGACCTACGGCGGTTGGCCGATATACAACGGGAAACAGGTAAGGGCCTTTCCCATTCACCACATTCCGCCTCCCTGATTGCCCATACGAGACTGACACTTTCTTTTTTATCGTATCAGGGTGGTCCCGGGATCGAGCGCCTCGATATCCGCTGACCGGTTCCGCGTTACTCAAGGACGAGCTTCGTCACGGTTTGGGTGACTTCTACCACTCCGCCGCGTTCCGTTACACGATCTCGCGCGGCGTATCACCCGGAATCGCAAGAGCGGTGATGCTGGAGGTGTTGGGTTCGGCGCTGTCGCTCACAACGTGGCGCTATTTCCCGAAAAGTTTAGCAGAAATTATTCGCAACGTTTTCCTATTACTCGGCGCCCTGTTTTTACCTCTTTTCAGGCTGGTGTACCGCGCCTGGTACGTCACCGCGAACACCCGCGGGTCGAAGCGGTGGTTCGATTTTCAAACCTGGAAGGTTCACCACCAACAAACGGGAAGGGAGTCGGGTCAAACGCGGGGGGATCGTGATGCGCAAAACCGGGTGGAGTCGGAGCGGGACGAAGAAACGTTGAACGATTTCGCGAACCGGTTCGCACCGATCGGGTACACTGGCGCGGACCGGTTCGCGAGCTCCGACGACAACTCGTGGCAACCAATTCACCTCCTGGAAGGAGGTTTCGGGTTCGACGCGAACTTCGGGATGGACACAGACGAGGCTTTGGTCGGGGACGGCGTCGACGTCGACGGCGACGGCGACGCGGCGTTCGGGGCGGATGAAGTGGAGGTTACGAACGGAACAGGTCCTCCGCGCAGTCCCACCGGCGTTCCCATCGTCGCCAGCCGACCGACCAGTCAACGAACTGATGACGCCACGCCGCGAAGTGCGTCGTCGTCGCATTCCTGCCACTGGCCGTCACCGGTTCAAATCCCGGAGTGGCTGGACGACGCCAAAGGTACGTGTTGCGTTTCCCAAATCCGCCTCCCTGCTTGACCATACAATACTGACACTTTTCTGGCAAAACGCCCCCAGCGCCCGCGCACTTCAAGTGCCCGATCACGCTTTGCATAATCAGAGGTACGGCCTTGGTCATTTCCCAAATCCCGCCGACGCGACTGTTTTCCCAGGTCAAGACTGACACTTTCTTTTATGTATCGCAAGAACCCGCGGTGACGCCGGCGGGCATTAGTTACGAACGGAACGCGCTGATGCAGTGGCTTGAGCAAACGCACACCGAGCCGAGCACGAAGAGGCGGCTGAAGCGATCGAGGGTGGTGCCCAACCTAACGTTGCGGGGGATGATCGAGGACTGGCTTTCCGATCGTCGGGCTGAGCGGCGGGAGCGACTTGCACGGAAAGCAACAATGGCGAGGAAAGCAGATTCCGGGAAGACGACGGGTGAGGACGACACCGAGACGGACGGCGTAAACCAAGTGAATCCTGTGTCATTGAGTCAACCCTCCACCTCAACACATCAGGGCGTTGGCGTCGGGTTGCCTCAAGAAAACTCGCGTTTGCACCGCCCCGGGTTGCCCGCGCGCGCCGGCGCGGTTTCCCAAGACACGAGGGACGAGCTGCGGCGCGCGCGACAGGTCATGTACGTTTTGGGGCTTTCCCAAATCCAGGCACCTACGTTTGCCGATTGTCCGCCCGTAATTACGTAATACACGCGGTCTGAAATACTGACACTTTTCGTGGACACATTCACAGGTACGCGGCGCTGAAACGCCGCGCCTCTAGTGGGATGAGCGCGGAGGAAACGCGTTGGGCGGATGTTTCGGCGGGGAGACAATCAGACGGTTCGGAAGGGTTCGCAGGATTTGCAGGGTTCGCAGGGTTCGGCCCGGAAGGTACCGGCGTATCTCAAGAGTTACTCGCGGCGGAACAGGAGGACGGGGATTCCGTGTTGGACACTACGGTGGCCGACGCCGACGACCGTGAGGGGTCGAACCGAACCTCGGATTTGCAAGCCACGCAGATTGACGCGCAAGCCACTCTTCTGCTGGAGGACCTCGACGAGGATCCGTATTTGTAAATCACGGTTCTTCGATACTGGGCGGTAGGCATCAAGTCTACAGACCGGCTAATGTGTATTGTAATGTGTATGAATACGATGACCTTGTGTGATGAGGCGAGACTCCCCGCAGTTGTAGATGCTTCCATTCGATGGATAAAATATTCATAAACCCTTCAAGTCGCCGTCCATCAGCTTCGTGGGTTCCCGTCCCGAAATCTCCCCCGTCGCGCCTTTCCACTCCCCCACCCTCATTCCCCAGTCACTTTGTGTTTCCAGGGTAATATCCCCGACCGGGTAGCTCATGCACAACAAGGCGAGGCCTTCTTTTTGTTCGTCCTCGTCCAAGGTGAACTCCAAGTCCGAGATGTCCCTGTGGTCCACCCCGCCCGGGCCTTGCACGCACCGCGCCACACACGCGCCGCAAATCCCGCCCCTACACGTGTACGGCAACTCCAGCCCCGCATCAATCGCGGCGTCTAAAATGTACTGGTCCTCGGGGCACTGCACCACGACGGACTGCCCCCCCGCGCCCAGGAACGTGACGTTCACGGCCGCGCCGCTGCCTTTCCCAATCTTGCGTTTGCTCAGGTCGATGGAGTCGCGCGCCATCTTGTCCGCGGCGGTGGTGATATGCGGAGCTCTTGGCTGGTTTCGGGTGGTGCGGCGAGACGCCATACGAGGCACGACAACGCCTCGCATGGAAACGATGGAGGGGAGAGACGTCATGACGTGTTGTCACGACACACCGGCGCGTCCCGAAATGCGTAATCTTCGTACCTGGCCAGGTGGATCATGAACAGATCCGATTTTAGCGCCACTGGCGCGCGGCAGGCTAACTAACATCTGCTGATGTTCAGAAGAGGGCAGGTTTGTTTTCCAAATGGCGATCGGTAAAACCCAGCGTCCGCGCCAGAGTTCGAGACGCGGTCGCCATCGTCGCCGGGTGCCTACGCGATGTCCGACGCCTTGTACGCCTCCATGCCGGGCTGGCAAGCCGCGATCGTCAAGCCGTTCGCCAGCGTCACCGGGTTACCCCCCGGAACCGTGTTGTTCACCCTGGCGTTGTTCGCCTCACTGCCGTTGGGTTTCGGGTTCGTCTGTGTGCCCACTCCGTTTTTGAGGAACCTGTACTCCCTAATCACGGGAACTCTCCTGTCCTACTTCGCCTTCGGCAGGTCCACGTACCAGTGCTTCGTGTTCCTCGTGTTGTCCTACGCTACCATGTTTGTCACCCGGAAACACTGCGGCGTTCTCGTGTTTCTCGGGAGCTTCGGGTACCTAATAGCGCTGCACGCCACATCCGCGTCGGGTGCGTCTTGTTTTGCTTTCCCAAATCCTGACACCTACGTTTGATGCCCCTCGAGGGGTACTGCTCACTGCGCCTGGTCGAGTACACGGCCCGTCATTAAAAGGAAGTACTAAGTACCCGTAATGTACTTACCACGGGAAACGTGTACGGTGTACTCGCGGCTGTTACAAACACGGCGCAGACGCGCAGTGGAGGCGCGAGTACGCCAATTGCGCTGTTCGGCCCGAGTACGCCCGACTGTTTGCGCATACCAATCCCTCATACACCCAGACCCACAAGACTGACTTTTCCCGTCCCCACCCAGGCGAATCCTGGAAAGCGGGTAACATCGACATCACCGGTCTGCTCATGGTGCTTACCCTGAAAGTCACTGCGTGTAGTTTGAACTACATGGACTGTGGGTGCGTGGCTTTCCCAACTCCAAATCCGGAAGACGACTGTTTGCCCATACGTGTCCTGCGAAGGGACGGTTATTACCGGATGCCCTGACTGTTTACTCCTACACATCACGACCGACTGACACTTTGTTTTATTTATGGATAGGCGCGTACCTCCATCAGAAAGAAACCCGCACCTAAAAAAGGTAGCCGTGGAAACCCTGCCCGACTTTCTGGAGTACGCGGGGTGGCTTTTGTTTCCGTGCACGTTGGTGGTCGGTCCCGCGATCGAGTTCCGGGAGTACCACGACTGGCTGCACAGAAAAGGCCACTGGGGAGCGGCGAGTGATGTGAGCAACGCGTCGAAAAAAGCACCTCCCGGTTTGATAAGAAGGTACGCCCGAGTCGCGTGGCTCGTGCTATACTCCTCGCTGTTCTGCGTCGTGCACTTGGTGGTCATGCGGTACTACACCATCGACACCACGTACCTGTCGCCTTCGTGGAACGAAAAATCGCTGCTCACGAAATTCTGGCAGCTGCACGTGTTAGGCCAAGGCAGCCGCGGTAAGTATTTTTTCTGCTGGGTCTGGGCGGAAGCCGCTTGCGTCGCGTCGGGGGTGGGTTTCGGAGGGTACGACGAAACATCGAAGAAACCAAAGTGGGACGTCGCGACGAACGTAAAGCCGATGGGCGTTGAAAGAGCCGCTACTTTCGTGGAGATCCCGAAGAATTGGAACGTGAAAACCGGCATGTGGCTGCGGCACTACGTGTACGATCGGTGTACGCCGGCTGGCAAACGACCCGGATTCACGCAACTCCTCCTGACGCAAATAGTCTCGGGGGTGTGGCACGGCTTGTACGCGGGTTATTGGCTGTTCTTCGTGAGCTCCGCGGTGTTCGTGCACGGAAGCAAGGGGGTGTACCGGTGGCAAAAAGACCAAAAGACGGTTCCGAAAAAAATGATGTGGGCGTTGGACTTTCCCCTCTGGGTCCTAACCACCGTCGGGCTGAACTACCTTTGTGGGGCGTTCATGCTAGTCACGTACGACCAGTGCATGAACGCGTGGGGCTCGGTTTATTTCATCCCGCACCTCACCGTGCTGGGGATGGTTTTTTTTTCCGAAACCGTGGGAAGGGCGGCGGCGGCTTCGGCGAAAAAGGCGAAGAAAGAGTTGGACGCGAAGACTCTGTGAAAGAAAATAGACGTCCAAAGTATTAGTACTGGTAATATCATAATTACGCCCGGTATCACTCGGTCCACCACAAGAATCCAACCGTGAGGTGTTTCATCACTGCGCCGTATCCGCCGCGCAGTACAGGGACACGCCTCCGGATTCGTCGCCTACTAACACGCCGACGACGTCGCCGTTTCTCGAAACGGCGCACGCCGAACGACCTGAAACGGTTTCTTCCGACTGCGATACGCCGCCGCACCGCACTAACCTTAAATCGTCGGACTCGTGTTCGCCTTGCTCTGTTCTCCAAAGCTTCACCTGTCCGTCGACCCCGACGGAACAGATCGCGCCGTTCGGCCCCGCGCACAACGCGGCGACGCCGGCAGCGTCGGTACCGTTCCCCGCGTGCGCCAGGACTCGTCCGGAAACGGAAAGGTCGCGCGCGTCAACCAAACCAACGGTTCCGTCACGGCACCCGACAACGACTTTGTGTTTCACCGCGTTGTTGTGACTGTCGCGAAGTGAATCGTGTGTAACGTCACCCGCGTAATGCAGCGCCGTGACTCGTCCACCAGAAAGGTCGACCGAGTAAGACTCTTCCCTACCCGACGCCGCCTGCGAAATCGCCCTCATCACCGGCGCTGTTTGTTCCTTACCAGAAACGTTTTCCTCGACGTGCCATCCCCGCACGGTGCCGTCCGTGACCCCGGCGAACAGGTACCGTTTGGGTGGTTCGTCAAACGAGTCGTCTTTTACCTCGAAGCCGGCCAAGCACAGAATATCACCAGTGAAGATTTTAACAGACGCGACGTCGACAAGCGCTGAGTCGGTATCATCGTCTTCCTCGTCATCAACCTCACCCTCTGCGTCCTCGTCGAACTCAAAGCTGTCTTGCCACACACGCACCACTCCGCACGCCGCGGAGAACCGCCAGGCGTCGCCGACGCTCGTGTCGTTTACGAGAATTTCGTTCGCCGTCTTACCGACGCGGGCCATCGCGCGAACCCACCCGGTGTGGTTTTTTATCGAGCCGGGAAGTTTTTCCAAGTCAGCGTCCACGGCGATTCGGGCCCGGACCTTCCTGGTGTGGGTTCCGTAGTAAAGCCAGTCGTCGTCGACTTCCAAGCACCACCACGGCGCGTCGTCATCGCCGAACTGCGCGTCGCGAACGAAAGCATGCTTTGAAGATTTGCTTTCATCGCCAACCTCCTCCTCGACGTGCCACGTCGCGACCGTTCCGTCGATTGAGCTTGTTACGAAGTTGGGAAACACAGAGTCGTTTGGGTCGGGGTTACCCACGGACGCGAGCGCTAGAACGGCGCCGCCGTGCGCATTTTGGACGCGCGCCACTAAACGCAGTTCGATTTTCTCGGAAACGCCAACTGCTGCAGAAAATTCATCACTCTTCCCAGCGCGACACGAAAGGATGCGTCGTTTCCACCGAGTCTGTGACCGCGGGATTCGACGAGAACCTCGGACGCACGCGTGTGCGGTGGCGACGACTACAGCCGTCATCACGCACCGTCCACCACGCGGTCGAGTGCGTGTCACCGACTGATGCCCGGACGGAAAATGGAAATGAAAAAGTCGTCGTTCTGTTCGTCGCGCTTTTTGACGTCATCGGATCTGAAACCCTACGGCCAGTCCCACACGCACGCGCGCGCGCGAAGGCGCGTTGCCGCGGCGTCTGTTTTGCGGCGTGACTCGCAGAAAGCCCGCGATGCGCACGCTTTGGACGTCCTCGGCCGTGGAGCGCGTGCTGGCCGGCCGGGCCCAGGGAGAGTTGTCTGGGTCGGGCAGAATCGGTAATGGCGAGAGTAAAGGACCAGACGAACCAACGATCGACGAGCATGACGTTTCCGACACAGCGGGTTTGCCTCGCGTCGGGCGCGTCGACGCGTGGCGGCAACTGGGTTTCACGTCCGCGCGAGAAATGCGCGAGCACCACGGCAGTGACTTCTGGAAGTGCAACAAGAGGCGAACGCGGGGCGGCAAGGCGGCTTTGACCGAATCCGAATTTACTCAAATGATTGAGGGTGGGGATGATTTAAGCTCCATCTCGGGGAGCGAGACGGACGACTCAGACGACGACTCCGATGACGACGAAACCGATGAAGGACAAAAACAACTTTCAGACAAATCGACAAACAACCTTTCAATCAAGGTCGGGAGAACCACGTTCAGTGCGAAGCACGGCGCCGGGGAAGGCGCGCAGGTCGTCTGCGTCGGCGGCGACGGGACAAAGTTCGCGCTGTGGCGGTGCTTGGCGGGTACGCGTTGCATTTCCCAAATCGCAACACTGTTTACTGCCCCGTTCGTGACTGTTTGAGTGCACTACGTTCCGTAACATTTACCAGTACTGGCAACTGTTACATACGTCACAAGTGCACTGTTTGCCCATACAGGCTACTTGGTGCCACTCGCGACTGACACTTTTATTTCACAACCGCAGGTCCGGATTCGCTTTTCCGGGGAAATCAGGTACTGGACACCGCGAAGGCTTTGAATTCTTTCGCCGACCTGAGAAACCGCCCAACGAAGCCCTGGGTCATCATCCTCGCCAGAGGAGGGCACTTCGCGTGCGCGGCGTTCGTGCCGAGTGGGTTTGTTGAAGTGAAGGAAAAGGTTTCCGGGAAAGACAAGAGTAAACACTCCGAATCTTTCGCCGAAAACGACCTCCTCAACTTGGTTCCAACCGCCGCGTCCATCGAGCACAAGACGTTCCACCGGTACGTGGTGCGGGCGAAAGCGGGGGGGCGGCAAAGCGGCAAGGACGGGGGAGGGAAGACTATTAAATCAGCCGGGAGTAGTATTCGGAGGGCGAACGAGCTGGCGCTTGAAAAGGAAATCCAGGAAACGCTGACGAACAAAACCTGGCGAGACATTTTGGAAAACGCGAATTTGATTTTCGTGAGCGCCAGTAAGACGGATACGAAAACGCTGTTCGCGAATGACTCCCCCGCGTTACAAAAATCAGACCAGCGATTACGAAGAGTCCCGTTCGCCACGAAACGGCCCACGTTCAACGAAACACGCAGAGTGGTTGGGAAACTGGCGTTGGCGAACTACGACGTTTTTGAATCTTTCGCAGATGGAGACGAAAAAACTGGTTTGAAACAACCCGGCGAACCCGCCAAAAACGACGACGTCGCTCCTCCCGACGCTTCTTTATCAGCTTCGCAGCGTTTGAGGTTACAGGAAGCCCGAGCTCGCACTGAACAAGCATCGGCGAGGGTTGGCGGGCTTAGCTTTGCGCATGGTGTTTTAAACGAAGAGGTGCTGGACGACGACGGTGCCGGTACGGACGCGTCGGGAATTCCGGGAATGAAAACATCGAGCCTTTCCAAAAAAGAAAAGGAAAAGGCGAAGAAACTGAGAGCCAAGGATCGCGCGGCTACGGAATCGGCGAAGAAATCGAACGAAGAAACCCCCCCGCCCGGAATCGAACCGGGCACGAAACCAACTCTCCCTGAACCTCAAACCAACGACCTGAAAGGAAACACGAAAGGAAGCAAAGCCGCGGCGCTGTTGGCCAAGGCGAAGCAGAGCCAATCCGCCAAAAGAAACGAAGCGGTGCGTTTTTTTTCGTCACTTTTTTTTTTCTTTTTGAGACTTTTTCCTTCCTCCCGTCGTCTCCTTTTTTTTAAGGAAGGTCCCGAGTTATTATTCATAATTTCCAAATCCATCACTGCTGACCTCCCACGACCAGGCTCTCGCCGCAGAACGACGCAACGCGTGCCTTGACGCAGCGCAAAAACGCACCGCCGCGGTCGTGGGGGCGACTCACCGAGGGGCGTTCGCGGGGGGCGGCGGCGGGAGCATCGCGGGGGGCGAACTTTAGCATGGCGGCGTCACTTTTTGGAAGGGCGCTTTTTTTAGCCGCGGCGATCGCCGCGGTGGAAGGCGGCCGCCGGGACGCCCGGCGCAGAAGTAAAAAGAGTAAGGTACCGAAGAAACCGCCTTCTAACACGAAATGAACCAAAGGTAAAGCAGTTGGGAAGACGGGTGGTACTGAAAAGAAGTAGACGGGTGTTTCTTTAGAGTTACCTTCTTTCAGGATTAAATACACCGCTTGCGGCCGCGCGAAAACTTGCTACCTCACCTCGGGCCTCTTTTCGCGGCTTTTTCCGACACGCTCTCCACCACGACTCCCGTGACGATCTCCCTGTCCGAAATCGCAAGGTCGTTCTGCGTCAACGCCCTACCCGAGGCGTTTCCGTCCGCCCCAAAGGCGCTCGCCAAATTTCTCACGTCCGCGCTCGTCATCGGGCCGTCGCCGTCGGGATCCGTGAACCGCCCGAGTTCGTCGACTTTCACTAAAACCCCGCCTGCCAGTAACAGCGCGTGTTCCGTTCGTAGCTCGGCGACGCACTCTCGGAGAAGCTGTGTGCTGCCAACCTCGCGTACGGTTCCGTTCGACGAATGCAAAATGATCGGCGCCGTTTTCGGATCCGGTTTCCAGCTGTCCCGGACCTCAACTAAAACAACCTCTTCCCGCAACGCCAGCTGCAGGGCGAGGACTTTGTTGTTCCCGAACTGCCACTGGACGTCGTTTTCGTCGTTGTTATCCAAATCCACGAGGACGTACTTGTACTCGTACATGTCGTCGGCGCGAATCGGTTGAGTGGCGGACCACACGCCATCGCCGCTCTGGTCGAACAAAACCACGTTCTCGACGCTCCAGTCGTTCCACGTACCGACCAGACCTACTTGCTTGCCGTGTGTCACGCCAGGGTCAATGGTTAGCGTAAACTTCACCGGAATGTCCGCCTGCTGGCGCGCCACGAGGTTGTTCTTGAGCGGCGGCGCTCCCTGCTTTTCCGTATCGCGGCGTTTGATTGACGCGGCGAGCTCTGAAAGTCGTCGTACTCGGTCCTCGTGGCTCGCCGAGTCCGCCATGGACTGGTTCAGCGAGCGCTGCAGCGCCGAGGTCTTACCCTCCATCGTCTGCAGCGCTTTTGTTAATTCCTCGATTCGCGCTGCCATCTCAGCAACCGTCTTGGCGTGCGCCCTCTCCTGGTTCCCCATGGCGTTCTCGTACTGAGCCCTCAGGTTTTCAAGTTCACTGTGTGATTCCTCGCGCAGTTTGTTCGTCATCGCGTCCATCGCGGTTGTCAACTCACTCCGCGCCGTCTCGAGCGCTGATTGAGATTCCTGTTCGTTCTTTGAGACTGCCGTTTCCGCCGCCGCAATCGCGACGCGCAGCTCCTCGCGTAACTCGCCAATCACGGCTTCCATCTCCGCAGAGGAAGTTTCCATCGCCCGGACCTTCTCCTTGTGCTGCTCGGTAAGCTCAGCCACGGTTTCTTCGTGCGCGCTCGTCAACATTTTGACGGTTTGTTCCAATTCCAACTTCGCTCGTTTCTGTTCCGAAGCGCTTTGTGAGATTAAATCTCCCAGCTCGCGTCGCGCGCAGGAAAGGTCGGTTTCAAGCACCGCCAACTTTAAAAGTTTTGCATCCAGCTCGCACCGTACCTCAGCGGAACTCATAGACAGCTTCCCGGTCAACTCTTTCTTGGCGTTCGTGGCGAGTTCAAGCGCCGCCCGCGCTTCGTGCATCGCCAAACTCAACGCGTCCATCTCCAACCGCAAAGCGTTCGTTTCTAACAGCGAACCGTGCAGCGCCCGCGCAGACTGCCCTAGGGCCTTTTCGTAGAACTCCTTGGTGCGATAGACCGCCATCGCGGCTGTTAACGCCACCGCGATGGGGATGGCTCGTTTCACTATGACTAAAAACGTTTGCGTTTCACTGGTTTGTTTTCCCAAAACTGTCGCCGCGTCGACGGGCGCCGGCGGTGTTTTCTTCATCACCATCGCGCTGACGTCAGGTAAAACAAAGTGTCAGTATTGTATATCGCGATGTATGGACAAACAGTCACCAGCTGAGAGATAAAACAGTGTGTCCCCGGATTTGGGAAACGCGCAACGCGTACCTCACCACGGCGCCGCCGACGCTGGCGGCGCCGTACTTCAGCAAAGAATCTGTACCCGCGTTCACCTTGCCGGGCATGAGCAAGGACGCGCCGATGACAAGCGGCCCGGCCAAAGCGAACTTGGCGAGCAAGAAGAATTTTGGGAATCCGCTCTTCTTTTTCGTCTTCGCGGGTTCGGAGGAAACAACGCCGTCCTAATACGTGTCCGGGTAAGGGTTACGGGTTAAGGTTACGGGTTAAGGTTTAGGTTCAGGGGTGAACAGAGGAAGAGTTTTTGGTCAGCCGAGTTTCCGGGACGGACATTCTCAAAAACATTCTCGAAAAAAGTCCAACACATCGTTTCGCGCCTTTTTCCAGGCGGCTGCCGCTTTCTTGGAAAGTCCCAAAGACCGTGTCGCGTACCTTGGGCACCGGCGGTGGGTCCGTCCATCGCGTTTCCGTGGCGTGCGCGGCGTTGACGGTGACGATTTTTTGTCGCGTCACGTTCACCGTGACGCGTCCCGACGCGCGTGAAAAAGAAACGCGGGTAGCACCGGGAGAAACGTGTGACCGGAAAGCCATGCCGCTTCCCACCGCGACTGCGAACGGCATCTCGTGTAGATTTCTACACGAGGATCGATCGTTCGAGGTCCGTGTACGCTTCCGAGTGCGGTCGAGGACGAGTTGGCGGGGTATTAACTTGGCGCGCCACAATTGTGTGCGCACAGCCCTGGTTAGCTGCGTGAGCTCGGCGAACCGGTGGGAGACGCGGGCGACAATGCTGCAGGGCGCGACGCTTCGGAGGTGTTGGTGCCGCGAGAATCACAGAAGGAATTTTTGCTTTAATTTCGCAGGTGTTATCGTGCCCGCGTGAATCACACGTCGTGCACGAGCGCTCCGACGGACGCTTCACAGGTCACCGACACAAGACGCTTCCCAGGTCACCGACACGAGCGTGGTGAACCGTTACGACGATGCGATAGCTGGACGCGGCTGGACGTGGAATCGGACGCGGCACCGTGGGACACGAGACGCGTTGGGAGGGAATAAACGGTGCTCGCATGGGAAGGAGAAAAGCAACTGCGCGGAGTGCAACCCCTGCCCCCACGGCAAGGTGAAAAACAGGTGTGTGGAGTGCAATGGGTGTCTTCACGGCAAGCGGAAAGACAGCTGCTTGGAGTGCAATCCCTGCCCCCACGGCAAGCGGAAAAGCAACTGCGTGGAGTGCAGCCCCTGCCCTCACGGCAGAATGAAACGCCACTGCGCGGAGTGCACCCCCTGCCCTCACGGCAAGCTCAAAAAGAACTGCGCGAATTGCAGGAGAGACTAGAGACTCTTCTGAGAGGTAGGCCTACCGGACTGGAAGAAACTCACGGAATGAAACAGGCAGAGCGCGTCGCGAATACCCTCGGGGTGACGTGTGCTCTCGAGTTTATGTACAGTATTACAATCCACCAAACTCGGACGTCGCGGAACTCTGGCGAATGCGAGAGCTCCGTCGCGATGCGCTCAATTCAATCTAAAAGCCCACTTCCAGGGTCTCTTCGGGTATTGCGTTGATGTTGGGTATACTTTCAGAATTTCATCCGCTACCCTCGGCCAGTGTGAAAGCCCGTACAAAAAAGAAATCGCGAACGAAGAGTACTGCTCGCGAGACGGAAAGGCCGAAACCAACGTCACTCGCCAAACGTCAACGCGCCTCAAGCTCACGCCGCTTGCGCCTTCCCCTCGTCCTTCTCCAAAAGCACATCAAGCGTGGTTTCCAGGGTTTTAATCGTGTAGTCTTTGTTCGCGAGTTTGTCCAAACCGAACAAACCGATCCTGATTGTAAAAGCCGAAAGTGTCAGTCTCTCGTAAAGTGTATGAGTAAACAGTCGTGGTCATCGGGCCGATCAGGGGGGCGGATTGTGTTCATTGGGAAAGCCCCGCACCGAAACGTAAAGTTGCTCGGGGGTTCGTTGATCATAAACGGCACGCCCGCCGCGATTTGAAACCCCTTGGCTTTGAACCGGGCGAACATATCGGGCTTGTCCGTGTACCACACGCTGACGCCGGGGGCTTGGGATGGGTAAAACAAAGTGTCAGTCGGAGAATCGGCGAGTGCCTGGTTTGTGGGAGTTGCCAGTAGTGGTAAAGGTTACGGGTAGTGTTACTAGTGGTGCACCCAAAGAGGGGCATCAAACAGTGCCTGGATTTGGGAAACGCGCAACACGTACCTTCGAAACCGGGGGCGCTGACGGTCCTCAAACCTTTGCTCTTCATCATCGCCCGGCACTCGTCCCCAAGCGCCCACGCCGCGTCCGCGGCTCTGCCGAACCCCATCTCTTTCGTTTCCAAAGCTGCGTCCCGGAACAGGTTCAACGCGTCCGTGGGCACTGTTATTGCAAAAAGAAAGTGTCAGTCTTGTACGGGCAAGCAGTGTTGGGATTTGGGAAAGGCCCAATACGTACTGGTGGTGTAGTACGCGAAACCTCCGCTGACGTAGCTGTCCATCACCTCGAGCCACTTCCGCATGTTGATCACCATGGACGTGGACGTGGTGTTCCGTGTGGCGTAATCGCCGCGCTCGCTTAACATCATCAGCGACGCGCACGCCGGGCCGGTCCATCCTGAGATGGGTAAAACAAAGTGTCAGTCTTGTACGGGCAAACAGTGTGCCTGGATTTGGGAAAGGCGCAACACGTACCTTTTTGCGGCGCGCTTAGGATGCAATCCACCCCCGTTTTCTTCATATCCACCCATACCGTTCCGGACGCGATGCAATCCAGCACGAACAAACCTCCGTGCGAGTGCACCGCCTCGGCGACTTTGGTGATGTAGTTCTCCGGAAGGATGATCCCCGTGGACGTTTCTACGTGCGGCGCGAACACCACGGCGGGTTTTTCTTTTTTGATCATCTCAACCACGGCGTCGATGTCATGCGGCGCGAACTTGTACGATTAAACAGAAAGTGTCAGCCTCGTATGGGCAATCGCAGAGCCGGTGTGTGGTGATTGGGAAACACGCACCTGCGGTTGCGGCGAGTTATCCACGGGTTGGCCTTTCACCACGATCGTTTCGCAGGGGATGCCGGTTTGCTCGAAAATATCCGTCCAGCGGTAGCTAAAGTACCCGTTGCGAAGCACTAAAACCTGTGGTTGGGAAGGAAAAGTGGTAAGTCTCGAGTCGGCGAGTATGGGTTCCTAACAGTTGCTAGTATTGGTGAACTTACCTTTTTTCCAGTCGCCCATTGCCGCGCAACGGCTTCCATCCCGAAGCTCCCGCTGCCTGGCATGACAATCACGGACGTGGCGTTGTAGGCTTCTTTTAACGTGTCGTTGATGTCGTTCATGATCTGTGTTTGTGTTGTATTTTTGCGGGAGGGAGGGACGGGTCAGCTCTGTTTGCACCAGGACTGCGGGTCTGTTAGCAGTACATTTTGTACGGCTTGTGTCTAAAGTCTAAGACACCTGCCGAAACTCTTCCAAAAAAACAAAAAAAAACCTTTTGCCTTTTCTCGAGTCCCAACTCGTCCCTCATCGTCGTGTCCACGCGTTTTCGGGGGAATCGGAATCTCGGGATAAGACGCGTGCGATGCAGGTTTGCTGACGGTGCATCTCATCTGCTGGGAGACGTTGAGGCGTACGTGTCGGTGGCGTGTTCGCGTCGTGCTTCCTGCCACAAAGCATCGGTGGCCGGGGCTCGTGTATCAGCCGGACGATGCGACGGCGAAGCGGGTCGGGTTTTTCGCGACACTGCCAAAGGCGCGCGCGCGCGCGCGGCCCAGATCCCAGGCGCAAAACAGGCTTGTCTCGCTCTTTTTTCCGTCCGTTGCGTAAAACTCTCGATGTGTGTCGTACATCGCGCGCCTGACCCCCCCACCCAACCATACGTACCTTACAGAACGGCTTCGACATGTGGTTCATCGCCCTGTCCGTGTACACCACGGAGTACTCCAACAAACCCCCGGAGGACTCTAAGGACAACGGGCTTTTGTGGTACGGCTTGGACGGGTCATGCGGGCACTGATTGGCGAACGCTCGAAGGGCGGTACGGGATGGGTGGAAGGACCCGCGCGCGGCGACCGCGCGACTCGCAGCGCGACGCAGGGCGAACATCGTTTGTCACGTGTGGAAAACAGACGGCGTGCGCGTGGATGTGACCGGCTGTAGGAAACGGACAACACGACAAGGCGTTGTTGCGTCAAACGGTTTACACGTAGAACTTTGGTCGGCACTGGGGAAGGCACCCTCGCGAATTTTGAGCTGGAGAAGAGTCGTTTTCCTCGTTGTTACATGTTACGTCAGGACCGAGATCTCGAAAAGAGCAAGGCCACGGGTTGTCACTTGCGCCGCACACCTCAACCACCACGATGAACAACACCATGAACAGGCCTCCTTCCGCGGAGTTGAGCCGGGTTAAGTTCAAACTCCAAGATGACGCGATCGTGAACTCGTCACGCAAGTTCGTTATTTTAACCCCCCCCCCCGGTGATGATATACGTCAAGAACCACGACCTACCCCGAACCACACACGAGCTGACAAACCACGTCAAGTGCGACGCCACCGGAAACGTGTTCCGCAAGAAGTGCGGAACAATATTCAACGACTTGACCAACCTTTACCAGCACGCCGTCGACGTCACCGGCACGAAAGGTGCGCCGCACAGGAAACACCACGAACGCCTCGTGGACGCGATCGAGCCAAACATGTGCCACATTCAAATGGGAGACGGGTTCTGGAGCGACGGATGTTTAGTCACGCACCCGTGAGACGACGGATGGTTACAAACGCATCATTCATTCACGAACCTGGTGTTATCTGTTCTTACAATGTACCCGCGCCCACGGGGACGGGAATGCAACGTCCCCACTTGATTACCTGGCAACCCCTACCTCAGCCCAACCGCTGTACTCAAAACCTCTTCTTCCCGCAAATGCGTCTGGAACTGCGCGACTTTGCGTTGCAAATCCTCTATTGATTTTCGTTTCTTCTCTGTGAATGTAAAAGAAAAGTGTCAGTCTTTCGTAATGTTCGTAACTTTATGAGCAAACAGGGCACTTGTGATGTATGTAGTGCCCTAAAACAATCACAGAGGGGCTGTAAACAGTGTTGGGATTTGGGAATCGCAATACGTACCGAGCACGTCCGCCAATCGGTTAACGTACAAATCAATAGCGCTCCCCGGTTTATCAACCTCCGCTAACAAACTCATTTCTTTCTTAACAAGATCCATGGTGCTTTCGATCTGCGTACGGTGCGCCTGAATCACCAACTCCTCCTCCTCCAAAATTACGTTGATCAACTCGTCGTGTGCCTTGGCCATTTCTTCTATATCGATGGGTGGGCCTATCCCGGCGGCGAACGCCCTGGCCTGCGCCGCCGCCAAAGCGCTGCCAGTCACGGGTTTCAACGAGGTGGGAGATCGCGTTTCTTTGGAACGTACAGTTGCGGGTTCGATTCCTGTTCGCGGTTTCACAGGAGAAGCGAGTTGCGTCTCGACGCCGACAACCTCTTCGTTGATTTTCGCAATCAACCCGCGCTTCGTGCCCAAGGCTTTGGTTGAAAACGCCGTGGTTTTCGGATCCACGGGAAGTTCTTGTTGCCCTCCAGACTGTTTACCCCTAAACCCGGAACCGCCGATACCGCCAACCAATGGCGCGACACAGAAGGTTTCCCGTCGTCGCGTAGACGCGGTGGACGGGCGGTCGGAGGGTAAGGCGTGGCCACCCAGCGAGTTGCGATTCCCACCGCGCGCGGTTTGCGGGCGCGACGAAGTACTGCCGCCGACGCGACGCTTCCCCATCAACAGTTCCGTGTACGTCGCGGTGCTCGGTCTGGTACCCGGCATCGCGCTTCGCGGACGTTCTTTCCTCGGTGACATTACGCCTCCACCTCCAGCACCAGCAACACCTCCCCCCCCGCCACCGCCTTTCGTGAGGAAAGCCTTGACCCTGTCCTCCTTTTCCTTTTTTTTCATGTCCACGAGCGCTTCGCTCTCGGCGCTTCGCCTGACCGCGTCCCGCACCCTCGCCGCCGCCGCCTTCGCCGCCGCTCTCGGGTCGAACTGGTTTTTTTGCGGCAAGTCTGACGACGACGACTCATTGTTGGGGCCCGACTCACCTCCCGCAGAGCCTCCTCGCGCAGAAACGTTACCCCCCGCGCTCATCGCGCGGGCGATTCTCGACTGCCCGCCGCGCTCGCGCGCGGAGGCGTGGCCGGGGTTCGAGGAGTTACCCTTGTCGTTCGATACGTTACCCTTGTCGCTTTGCAAAGTGACGGTCGCCACTCCACTACCGCCGACGGGGGTGACGCCATCAGGGGCGTAGCCGGGTCGGTTCGTGGTGGTTACGGGTCGGTTGACACCGCCGGCGTTGGAACCCGAACCCGTCCCGTCGTTATCCAAAGCATCACCCGCGCCCCTTAATTCCTTAACCCGGTACGCGTACCGCAGGGTGTTTAAAGTGTGTTCGCAGCTCCCCGTGGCGGGCGAGATATTGGCGATCATCACCGTCCGCGAGTCACCCATGAACGAGTCCCTTAACACTTCCGTGAGTTTCGACCCGCGAAACGGAACGTGCCCGCTGCCCCGGTCCTGATACCAATAAAAGAAAGTGTCAGCATTTCGTAATGTGTATGAGTAATTACTCCGGACAATTGGCAACACTCGGAGGGATTTGGGAAATGCAACACGTACCAACGCCCGGATGCACTCCTTCAGCGCCAACAAGCTTTTGTTTATTTCAGCGCCTTCCAGCCGAGTTTTCGCGTCGTTCTCCGAGGTATCCGCGCCCCGCTCGCTTCCCGCCAAGTCCACGAAACTCAGCTTCCCGTGCACAGCCGCGTGGTTCGCCCGTGACTTTCCAGTCAGCTTTTTCCGCTGCGCGAGGACGTGCTCGGGGACGTTCTTGTTCTCGTCATCCGTTCCGTCGTTTTTCTTGCGTAACACAAACTGCATGATAGCGTGTGACCGCGACGACTCCGCGTTCGCACCGGTTGAACCCACGCACCGCGCCGCCGAGCCGTGGTCGATGAGCGCCTCCACCAGCTCCACATCAAAAACCGGAAACTCCTTTAACCCGACCACGCACATCTGCGACCGCGCGTCTTGCGATGGGTAAAACAAAGTGTCAGTGTTGAGTCGGCGAGTGTTGGTGTACTGTATTGGGCGATGTATGGACAAACAGTCACCAGCTGAGAGATAAAACAGTGTACTTGTGATGTATTTGTAAGAGGTACCAGTACTGTAAGTGTTACCAGTAGTGCACAGTAATAGTCACGTAGGGGCGGTACACAGTCGGGGGGATTTGGGAAGGGCCAAACACGAACCTTCGCGTATCACGAGCTTCTCGCGGCCGTTTAAAAGGTCGTAAACCTTGCCTCCGTAGATCTCGAAGTAGGACACGCACAAGGAAAGATTTTCGTGCTTGGGGTTATTGTTCAGTTCGTTGAGAATCTCGGAACACGCCCTGATTGGCAACGGGTTCATGGTGTACGTTTTGCCGCTCCCCGTTTGCCCGTACGCGAAACAAGTCACTTTGCACTTGTCGAAAATCGTCCCAACTAGCGGCGCGACAGTGGTGCGGTACACCGTGTCGTTTGAAACGTCGGGAGAGTACACGTCGTCGAACGTGAACGTGTGCGTCTCCGTGTACTCGGTGAGGTCGACCTTGGTTTTGGGTTCCCAAACCGTCAAGCTGGAGGTTGTTTTTTGTGGTGCAGGTTTCGCACCGTCGGTTCCTGAGTTACCAGGACCGGCGTCCGACGCGTCAACCGTCGTGTCCACCGTCACCACGTCCGTTTCCTCGCGCGATAGTTCCTTCGCGTTCAACGGGCGTTTCCGCACCACCACCCGGATCCGGGGCTGGTCCGCGGGTAACGGCACTAGGTTGTGGTGTGTTTGTCGAACTTGCAATGACGGTTGGTTCTTCGTTCGTCTCGCAGCATCGTCAATCGTAAACGGCGTCTTCGACGGATCCAGCGCTATTTCTTTTTCCTTCGCGGGTACCTTTTCCGACTTTTCAGAAACAGTAACAGCATGAGTTGTTTGCTCCACAACCGGGCCTGAAGTGGTTGACGTGGTGAGCACACCCACGCCTTCAGATGACGAAGTACGGTGTTCCCTCGAACGCTGTCGCAGCTGTTCCAGTGGCGACTCTTTCTTCGCGACGTCGTCGTTCCCCAACGCCGTTGGACTCGGCACGAATGGGTTTTTATGCCCTCCCAAACCTCCTTTCGCCATCGGGGACAGGAGAAACTCGTCGTGCTCCTCCGCGTGGACGTCCAGAAGCCCGTGCGACGTGCGTACAGGATCCGCGGGCAAAAATGTTTCGCTCTCATCCGACGCGTCAATCCACCGCGCGTGACTACGCGCGGTCGACTTTGCCTTGTTCACGTCGTTCGCGATGACGTGCCTTTTTACCAACCCGTGTGCCACCCCGTCATCCCCGTTCGGCCCAAACACCCCTTCCAAGTTAAGGTTCTTTATTAGCCGAAAAAGAGTCTGTTTATGCGCCACGTCCGTCACGCCGAATTGGACGAAATCTACCATCCCCAGGGCGCCAAACTCGTGTTCGTTTACCGAGGCGAAAACGTCGTGGTACAAACCAAGGCCCGCTTTGTGTAGCCAGGCCCGGACGCGGCTTCCTGGTTTGTGCGGGGCGTTGCCGTCGTTGCGGCGCAGCACGGAAGGGGCGGGCATGTTTCAACGTGTTTGCAGGTACACTGCAGGGGCCACACGGTCGATCGGTTCTTTAAACGAATAAACGGGGACGACGAACCAAACGAGCCGATCCGCGAAGAAGTGTCGAAGGTATCGAGGTCCCCTTTCCCTTGCCCGTGATGCGTCTGCCGAATGTCCACCCTCAACCCTTGTCACCGCCCCTAACCACGAACTCGTCAACACTTCGCTCGTGCTGGTCCGGTCTGAGAGAGTGTGCGTGGGGAACACGGGGGAAAGAAACAGCTGCCCATTTTAGTTAACCCCCGAGGCTGTTCGAAGAAAAAGGGACAAGTCAACGCGACTTTCCGCTTTCTGGCGACTGATAAAGCTGCGACGATGGATGAAAATCCCGAGAAGAAAAAAAATCCCTGCAAAGTTGAAATACCAGGTACCTCTAGCTAGTGTGCCGCGTGCTCATCAGATCCTCGCCGCGACCGTCGCGGCGAGGGGTACAGAAATGACGTTCGGCGGTGCCTCCCCACGCGGCGGTTCGATTCCTGCGGGTGGCGACGACGGGTACCCGGCTCCCGGGTTCGCGAACGCGGTGGAAAGCGGTGTCGGGTCCGCGGTGTTTGGCGTTGCCTCGAGTGACGCGAACGATGGGGTGCGCGTGACGCACGCCGACGCCACCCGCGGTGCGGTGATTAGGGCGTTTATCGCAGAGCACCGGACCCGACGTGATAGCAACACCAACCCTACCCCGTCCTCCTGGGGTGTAAGAAATAACGTCGACGCGTTACTGGACTCGATGGAAGCCGCGACGAGTGCGACGACACGTGCGGGAGGTGCTGGGTACGACACGGTGCCTCTTTTGCGAACGACCGACGACGCATTGTTCCCGTCGCTGCACGCGGCGGGGGGTGGAGTAGTACACGGAGGTACTACCACTACCGGTACTGAAAATAACCAATCAGCAGAAGGTACCGCCGCCCGAGGTACGTTCGGCATAGACGTCCGAGCTGCGGCGCGGTGGCTGGAGCACTCCGTGCCGGTGGCCGCGATTCTTTGCTTTGCGTTTTTGCTTAAACACGTCGCGTACATCGCGGCGTTCGGGTGGTGCGCCGTGGCGTTCCACCGAGCGGACGACGGGTTGCGGAACGCGGTGGGGTTGCGTAGCGCGGAGAGTGTCGGTAGTTCTACGGAAGAAGAAATAGATGCCGGGAACGACGCGTTGGATACAACGCCGGTGGTGCGTGGTAACCGCGCAAACGCGGAGAGTCCGAGCAACACAAGTACCCGTACTGCAAGTACTGCGAGTTCGCCGATACGCCACCACGCGCGCGTGTCCGCGGTGATGGCTGTGCTCGGCATTTGTTTATCCGCGATATTAGTCGTCGCCGCGTTGTTTCCGGGTGACTCGTTCTGGGACGCGGTACGTGTTGCTTGTTTCCCAAACATAGACTCCACGTTTTATCTCTCAGCTGGCGACTGTTTGTCCATACATCGCCCAACACGCGAAGACTGACACTTTCTTTTATTCATCGTAAGTTGGTGTTGCGGTTCGCGCGTCGCGACGACCGCTTTTCCTTCACCGACGCGCTTTGGCGGTCAGGCATGGCGGACGTGTTAACACGAACAGTCACGGTGTTCGTCAAAGGGGCTTTTTTGTTACTAACCGACGTACGCGACAGCCAGGGAAGAGGGAAAAAAAAAAGGAGCACCGGGGGCGTCACCGGGGTTCGCAGTGAGCAAACAGTCACGACGACTCGTCATTCGGTTCGTGAAACCCGTTTGAAACGGCGCGCCGAAGGGGCCGCGCTCGCGGTTGCGGAGCACATTTCCTTACTCCTGAGGTGCGTCTTGCCGATCACCACGTGGTTTGCCTATTTCATGGGACCGCCAATTTCAGCGCTACGCGTCGGTGTTGTCAGCGCTGATATGGACGACTTGCAGCGATTAGGGCGGTGCGCTGCGACCGGTGCTTACCTAGCCGTGAAGGCGCGACAACTCTTCGTTACTGGTGTCGGTGTGAAGGAGTCTTTCCTTACCTACGCCAAAAAAATAACGGACAAAACCGGGTTTGGCGCTGGGACGACTAGTAGTACCGAGTCTGAAATCGAAGCCGCGTCCAACGAGTGTACCGTTTGTTGCGACGTTTTCGAGGACCCGGTGACGCTTACGTGCGGGCACGTTTTCTGCGAAAAGTGCGTGTGGGAGTGGTTTCAACGCTCGCGACAGTGCCCGCTGTGCCGAGCCGTGGTGGCGGGTAATTCGTGCGGCGCCATCGAGCACGGCGACGGCGCCACGGTCGCGTTTCCGTACGTGTTTTAGTCTTTAGTCGCGGTGGACGGGCGGAAATCACAATAGCGTGGGTAATAACCGGTACTCACAATATAAACAGTGTTGAGGGTTACGTGACTCTCTTTATACCGAACGTTCCAACAGTTGACGTTCCAACAACACACAACACACGCCTCACAGCGCAGAGACGTCGATTTCGGCAAGCGCTTGCAACAAAACACTCCACGTGGGTTTGAACACGCTCGGGACGTTCTTGCCAATCGGCGACGGGGCGCTCCTTTCGATGGGTAAAACAAAGCGTCAGTGTTGTATATCGCGATGCATGGACAACAGTCAATAGCTTCGGTAAAACAGGGCACTTGTGTATGTAGCAACTTCCTTTTAATCAAGTGTACTCAGAGAGGGGCTATAAATAGTCTTGGGATTTGGGAAACGCGCAAGGCCGTACCTGGCACACACCGCGGTGAGGTCGTACACCGCGGCTAAGGTTTTTTCCTGGTCCGACGCGTCGTCACCTTTTGCTGTTATTTCGTCTGCAACAGTAGGTGCGTTCGTAGCCACGGAGGGCAGGAAGGTAACCAGCGTCCGGCCGTCCGTGAGCCCCAGGGCTTGTTCGAACTCCAGGGCGTACGCGCCGCTGCTCTTTTCCGCGACGCTGGAGCTTCCCAAGAGTTTCCGCGACTTGCCTTTAGAGCTGCCCGCTTCCCACGGGTGCTTCGTGACCTCGTCCCCAAAAATTTCGCTTGTGATGACTTTGGCGATGTCATCGAACCCGGGGGCGTTGTCCAGCTCGGCCAGGTCGTCCGCGAGCGAAGTGACGTCAAAAGACGACGCTAACGTTTCGAACTTTTCCGTCGCCATCAGGTTGCCCATAGCGCGCTGAAGCAGCGTAACCGAGGAAAGGCCGTCGAACCCGGTTGCGTACGTCCGCGCCGCGATCTCCATCACCGTGGGCGCTTCAGCGTTGCGGGTCATGTGTGAGGAGTGCGTCTTAACCGGGGAAAAGGAGTGGCCGGTTTTTGGCACGGCGCTCTTGGTGACGGATGATTTGCCGCCGACGGACGACCCGAGCGCCGCAGCGACTTTGCTCGTCTTCATGTTGTTCGTGATATCCCCTACGATTGATTGTTTCGCAGCTTGTTCCCTGGTGTCAATTAGGCTTTGTTTGTTACGACTCGGGTTGACCTGGGTGTCGAACACCTTTTTCGCGTCCGTAACGCTGAGGCGCTTCGGCGCCGACGAGGTAGCCTCGGCGTCACCCTTGGCGGATTGTTTGGACTGTTTGCCAAGAGATGACTTCGGAGACGCCTTATCAGAAGTCGCGTCGTCCGCGTGCGAGTACCACTCCTCCAGCTTGGCGAGCCTTTGCTGCGCCTTGGTGAGGTGCGTGGGGGTGGTGGCCTTGGCGGATTTGCCGTGCGCGTGATGCGCGTCATGAGCGGTTGGCACTTCGATTTGCGCAAGCGAAGTCGCGGGCGCTTTGGAGCCTGAAAACGCGGCGCCGATCGCGGTTCCCGCCAGGAAAACAAGGCCGAACAGCACCAGGGCCAGGAACCAGGACGAGAGGATCACTGAGGTGGGGGAGAGCTTGTTCGGACTGCGCTTGTTGTCGAGGAGACCTGGGTAGTTTGATGGATGGAAAGATTTCGGAAGGAATGGGAGACGGGGAAATCTGTCAGCTTTTGGCAGCACCTGGGTCGCGGTGGCAACCAAAGGCGGTGCCCTTGGCCGGGTGGGACGAGACCCAAAAAGGCGTGGCACGCCTTGCATGCCAGGGTTGGCCGTGTCTTTGTTGTGATGGTAGTCGCGCCGCGCGCGCGAAACGTGACGGAAGGAGCGTCACCTCCGGGCGGGTGTTGAAAACGTCACGGCAGATCCCACCCACGACGACTCCCTTCTTGTGTTCGTACACAAAGAGCGCGCTCCGGCCACGCGGTGCGCTCGTGGTGTGCCTCGTTTCCGCGGGCGGGAAATCACGCACCGTGCTCCTCGTCCGCCACGTTTTGGCGCGCCATGGTGGTTAGGGACGTGTCTTGAACAGCGCGTCCGGGGATTGGCGAGACGCGGAGCGGGGGGGCTCGAGTCAAGCTCAATTTCTGGAGTACGAAATAGCGAGGCCAACACCCCGACCTGCGCGTGCGACGCGCGCGCTGCGCGCCGATGCATGCTTCCACCTGGCAATCGTTTTCGCTGCCCCGGCCGTGACAACCGTCAGTGCTCGTGTCGCCTTCCACGGCCCTCGATGGCGACGTTTTCGTGCCGCCCGGTGCTCCCCAGCTCGATGCACCTCTCTTCCCGATGCACTGGCGCGGCAAAAACCTCGCCCAAGGGAGGAGTCGTCCGAGTAAGCGCTTCCGGTGCCACCACGACCTCGGACAAAGCGTCCCAAAAAAAAAAACACAATGCAGCAGATCCGCGGAAAGTCGTCATCCTGGGCGGCGGCATCCAAGGCACCGCGACCGCGTATTTCCTTTCCCTGCGAGGCGTCCCTTCAACGATCGTGGAGCGGGTTTCCTTGGCCGCGGCGGCGAGCGGCAAGGCGGGCGGTTTCTTAGCGGGGGGGTGGGGCGACGGCGGGGTCACGGAACAACTGCACAGGGTGAGCTTCAAGATGCACGAAGAGCTCGCGGAAACTTTGCGGGTACGGCCGGACGGGGCTTTCCCAAATCCAGGCACCGGCCGTTTGATGCGCTGTGCAGTCAGACAGTACCGCCCACTACCCGACCTTTCCCACGGCCTGACTGTTTTGCGGATTGCGCACAACACAACCCGACTGTTTGCCCATACAGTACACCCACACTCGCCGACTGACCCTTTTGTTTTCGAAAAACAGTTGAAGACGTACCGGAAGATCCCGACGCTGTCCGTGGCAGGCGGCGCGTCGTTGTCGGACCCCCCCCCCCCCCCCTCGTCTCGTGGCTGGACGGTGAAATCACCAGGTGCGACGTGATGGACCGTGGCACGGCGCAAGTCACGCCGAAGGAGCTGGTGGACGCGATGCATCGTGAGTGCGGGAAGGTGCGCGGCGCGCGAACGGTATTCGCGGAGGTGGTGGACGTGGTGCTGAACGAAAACGACGAAGTAGTAGGCGTGGACGTCAAACACGAAAAATCAAACGAACTCGAGAGAATCGAAGCGACGCACGTGGTGGTGGCGATGGGGCCGTGGAGCGTACGGGCTGAGACGTGGTTCGAGGGTTTGAAGGTACCGATGACGGGCATTAAGAGCGTGTCGCTTCTTTTCAAGGCGAACGCGTTGGTGGAAAAAGAGCCGGCCGCGTTGTTTTGCGCGGAAGGTACGTAGTGCGTTTCCCAAATCCCGCCTCCCTGTTTGACCATACAATACTGACACTTTTCTGTAAAACTCAAAAGACGAAAACGCCTGTCACTTGGAAGTGTACCCGCGGTCAACCGGCGAGGTGTACATATGCGGGTGCGGCGGGAGCGAGTACGTGGATTCCGGGCGACTCATGCCGGGGGGCGATCTTGACCGAGCGGATTTGGTGTCAACGGATGAGTCGCGAGTGCGGGCGGCGAGCGCGTCGTTCCTCGGCTTGAGTAAATCCGTCGGGACAGGCGGCCCCGAGAAAACGCAAACCTGCATGTACGTGTGGGCAGGCTTTCCCGAATCCCGCCTCCCGTCCGTCCTGTGTTCCCATACTCGTCCTGACGAAGGGCGCGTTACCTCTGCCAATACAAGACTGACACTTTGTTTTAAAAAATCGCAAGGCGCCCCTGTTCCCCCGACGCGCTGCCTGTCATGGGCCGCGTGCCCGGATTCAAAGGCGCGTATCTGCAGTGCGCGCACAACTGCTGGGGAATCCTGTGGGCGCCTGTTTCAGGAAAGGCGATGGCGGAGTTGATTTGCGACGGGGTCGCCACTTGCGCCGAGCTGGCGCCGTTTTCGCCGGCGAGGTTCATGAAAGGTACGTATTTCCCAATCACCATATTCCGCCGAGTGATTGCCCATACAAGATTGACACTTTTTTTTTACAAGCAGGGAAAACCAAAAAAGGCCGCAAGATGGGGACGAGGGACGTCGGGGAACAGTGGTGATTTTTTACGGGGAGTGGTACTTCATTACACAGAACCGTTACCCGTTCACGAGGGTAGTTGGGAGTACTTCATGGTCGGTAGAACCTACCCTTTTAAAAAGGGCGGGGGGTATATTTTTTATAACAAATTGGGAGACCGTGCGTGGCTGGTGCCGTTTACCCGCGCCGCGTCGATTTGACAGGCCGCAGTACTGCGTCAAATCGAAGCGCGTACTGGCAACCGTTACCAGCGCAGACAAAACCACTAGGGTAACTAAGAATACATAGTTACCCCGGTAACACCAACTGTTACCGCACCCACCAACCTCCCTTTCCAACCTCACTGGTTGACTGTTTTGCCGATTGCGCACAAGCGCAAACGCGGTGTATACCGCCCCCGCGCGAACGCACTACCCGCCGTACCGCAAACTACCCGTACCGTTTACCAGTACCCACGTTGCGCGAAACTCTTTACGTTTACTTCAGCCCCTCCGCTCCGTCCGCCGCCCTTAGCGCGCCAAGTTCGGTGGGCGCCATGGTTCCGCAGATTGTGGATTTGGAAAACGCCGCCTCCGCGTCCGCGCCCCCCGCCACCTCTTCCGCGATCTTACCGTTGATCCACTCGAACGTTACTTTCAAACCGTCCGCCAACTTTACGCTCGGCGCGTAGTTTAGCTTTTCCTTAATCAGGTCGTTGTTCGAGTTCCGCCCGCGCACGCCTTCTGGGCCGGGGATGTGCTTAATAGGCAGCGTTTCCTTCCCCGCCCACTTAAGGGTCATCGTTTGCATTTCGTTCATGCTGACCATCTCGTCCGACCCCAGGTTAACGGGCTCCGCGAAGTCCGATTTCGTGAGCCGCAAAATCCCCTCCACGCAATCATCGATGTACGTGAAGCTCCGCGTTTGCTTCCCATCACCCCACATCTCAACCTCTTTCGTGGCGGTCGCGGCTTTCCGGCAAAATGCGGCGGGGGCTTTTTCGCGGCCGCCTTTCCACGTGCCGAACGGCCCGTAGATGTTGTGGAACCGCGCGATCCGGGTTTGGATTCCTGATCGTAAAAAAAAAAAACGTCAGTCGGTCGTGACGTGAATTACGTAAACAGGCAGAGGTAATAACCGTCCCTTCGCAGCACTCGTATGGGCAATCGCGAAGGCGGAACGTGTTGCGTGGGAAAGCCCCGTACCAAAGTCCATCTGGTAGTGCCGGTACACTTCTTCAGACGCGAGCTTTTCAAGGCCGTACGCGTCTTGCGGCTGCGCGGGCCACGCGTCCGCTTCCTTGAGCCCGGCGGATAACTCGGTGGTGAGCTGCGCGCCTTCGGGGTAGATGCACGCTGATGAGGCGTAGAAAACCCGGGTGACTTTCTCGACCCGGCACGCTTCCATCATGTTGAAGCTGATCATGACGTTATTGTAGAAAATCACGCTGTGGTTGCTTTGAATGAAACCCATGCCCCCCATATCAGCGGCGAGGTTGAAACAGTGGTCGCACCCTTTCAGGACTTTCTGGCAGTTCTCGAACAGCCGCAGGTCGGAAAGGATGAACTCGTCGCAGAACATCTCTTCCTGCGTCGTGGGGAGAGGTTTATTGGGGTTTATCGGGGTTTGGTGGGTCAGAAATGCGGCGTAACACTGGTAATTCGTTCCAGCACCGGTAACAGTGCGGCTGGTAACAGTACTACTGGTAACAGTACTTAACAGTATCACGCGTACTACCACGCGAGACGCGCGACTGCGAGAAAAACAGCCAAAAACCTTTTTGTGGCCTGTCTGGAGTGCATTTAGGAGTCATAAACCTCCGAAGATTATCCAATTTTCGCGCGTTTCGAACACAAAGCTGCCACGAGATCGCCACGTCGGTGGTGTCCCGATCCCACACGATCATCACGGCCGACGCGATCCAAACAACAAAGTCTCGGAGCAAGTTTTAGTCACGAAGTACGTACCGGCATGTGTTCGTTCCTTTTCCAGTCGCACCCCACGACGTGGTGTCCTTCTTCCTTCAACCGCTTGGCGAGGTGCGACGCGATGAACCCTCCAGCGCCGGTGATGCAAATCTTGAGTTTCTTCTCGGGCCAGTACGGCTCGGTGCCGTAACTGCCTCGCAGCTCGTATCCGGCGGCGGCCATCTTGTTGGGTGTGTTTGGTTAGTCTTGAAACAAAGGTGGGTGCGACGTCGATCCAGGTGGGATGACGCGCGTGAAACAGTGGCGGGTACGTACGACGCGCCGCACGTGAAGTCGTGAACCGAAAATAAAGCCAAAAAGCGAAAAAGTTTCTCCGGCTCACAGAGACGCAGAGACGAGAGTTCGAGTTTTTTTGGGGGAATGCGGTGCTGTGGGAAGGCCACGTAGGTGCTTTCAGGTGCACAGCGCGGTCGTAAGCCAAGGTTTTGGGCTTTTGGCGCAAACGAGACTGGCTTCATTTTTCTTTTGGCTTTTATTTTAGCTTTTGGCGGCCGGCGCTTCTTCCGCCCTGCCACACTGTTGCGGCGCGAAAAAACAGCAGCAGGACAGGATGGTCTCCACGCGCGCCTCCCGTGCCAACGCCGCGGATTTGGTACCCGCGGTGGAGAAGTACTTAGCCGCGAACGGTTTAAGTGAAACTCTTTCCGCGATGAAAGCGGAGACGAAGCGCAAGAACCTCACGCCGGGCAAGACGGTACGTGGGGTGACTGTTGAGTGTGAAGATTGTGTCCACCGACATCGCATCGAGTGTTTCCCTTTCGACTGCAGGAGCCGCCGCCGGCGCGGGTGTGCGCATCCGGCGGAAACAACGAATCAATCCCTGACCTTCCCGACTATTATCTGTGCTGATTACCACAGGCCAAGGACCTCAGCGTCGACCTGACCGAGATGGCGGACGTGTTCATGGAAGCGAGGTACGCGCGCAATCCGCCGCCCGAAACGCGCCGCCGCCTCTTAGCTGGTGCTTTTTTTTCCAGACTCCCCACGCAAGTCTCGAGGTGACCCGCGCGGTGCCTGCTTTACGTGCTTTTCCAACCCGAGTATCGTTTACGGGTTGTTTCATCGGTTACGCAGTGGGCGTGTAAACAAGCAAGCCGCAAAGCCGTGCGGTGCCACGGGGGGACGGGGACACGGGCGACTTCGAAACACGCAATCGAAAGACGACCCGATTTACGAACCGGAAAAAATCACATGTCTTATTGACTGACAAAACCCATCCCCACCCGCCGCCTGCTTGTCTGTGTTCGTGTATAAACAGGGGTATCAAGCGCGACGCCCCCGCGTCGTCGGATTCCAAATCCGGCTCCGGCTCCGACTCGGATGACTCGTCGTCGTCCGACACTGCGCCGGCGGCGAAGAAAGCGAAAGCGGAGGAGGCGACGCCGGCGAAGGCGAAGTCGAGCTCCGGTTCTGATTCCGACTCCGACTCCGACTCCGACTCTGACTCGAAATCCAAGTCCAAGTCCAAGAGCAAGAGCAAGTCCTCTTCCTCTTCCTCATCGTCCTCGAGCAGCTCGAAGAGCAAGAGCGCTGAGAAGGCGACGAAGCCGGCGGCGTCCGCGAAGGCGGCGGCGTCCGGTTCGTCGTCAGATTCGGGTTCCGACTCCGGCTCTGATTCCGATTCCGATTCGAAATCCAAGAGCAAGTCCAAGAGCAAGTCCTCGTCTTCCTCTAGCAGCGATTCGGATTCCAAATCCAAGAGCGAGAAGAAGGAAGAGAAGAAAGAAGAGGCGAAGAAGGCGGATTCGTCGAGCAGCGACTCTGACAGCGACTCTAAGTCAAAGTCAAAGTCGAAATCCAAGTCCAAGTCCAAGTCCAAGTCCAGCAGCAGCTCTTCCTCGTCGTCGTCGTCGAAGTCCAAGAGCGCTGAGAAGAAAGCGGAAGCGGCGAAGAAGGCAGATTCGAGCTCTTCGGACAGCGATTCGGATTCCGATTCGGATTCCGATTCCGACTCCAAGTCCAAATCCAAGTCCAAGTCCTCCTCGTCTTCCTCGAGCAGCAGCAGCGACTCGAAGCCCAAGCCAAAGAGCGAGAAGAAGGAAGCGGCGAAGAAGGCGGACTCGAGCAGCAGTGATAGCGATTCCGACAGCGACAGCGACTCTAAGTCCAAGTCCAAGTCCAAGAGCGAGAAGAAGGAGGCGGCGAAGAAGGCGGACTCGAGCAGCAGCGACTCGGATTCCTCGAGCAGCGACTCGGATTCCAAGTCCAAGTCCAAGAGCGAGAAGAAGGAAGCGGCGAAGAAGGCGGACTCCTCGAGCAGCGACAGCGACAGCGACTCTGAGTCTAAGTCCAAGTCCAAGTCCAGCAGCAGCAGCAGCTCGGACTCGGACTCCAAACCCGCCGCCACGGACGTGGACAAAGCGGTGGCGAAGCCTGATTCGAGCTCGGACGACGACAAGAAGGACGACAGCTCGTCGTCATCGTCCTCCGACTCCGATTCAGACGTAAAGAAACCCGCGGCGAAGAAGGAGGCGGCCACGAAGGCGAAATCGTCTTCGTCGGATTCGGACAGCGACTCCAAATCCGGCAGCGACAGCGATTCGGACTCGAAAAGTAAGTCCAAATCAAAGAGCGCTTCGAAATCGAAATCGAAATCGTCGTCGTCGTCGTCCGACAGCGAATCGGACAAGAAAAAGGAAGCGGAAGCGCCGGTGCGCATGACGCGCGCGGCGAAGGCGAAGGCGGAGGCTGAGGAGGCGGAAGCGGCGGCGGCGACCACCACGAAGGGTGGCAAAGCACAGAACAAACCGTTCCAGAGGTAGGTTAGAGATAGATTTCGGATAATCTAAACGTACTTCTTGTTTTTATGTTTGTCCGCCGCGTTACCCCTGAACGCCCCGAACACGAAAAACTAACCAGTACCTTCCCTATTCATATTCATATTCATCTCGTTAACCCCAACCAACACAGAGTCAACGTCGAGGAGTGGATGGGCAAGAAGGGGAGCTGGGACAACACGTACGAAGGTACGGGGTTTCCCAATCACCACACACCGCCTCTGCAATCGCCCATACGGGACTGACATTTATTTTTTACAATCTCAGGGACTTTCGGTGAGGGCGGCGTGGGGTGGAAAGCGCAGGCGGTGCTGGGGCAGGTCAAGGTGAGTAATTCTTTTTCCCAAATCCCGCCGACAGTTTTCCCGTACAATACTGACACTTTTCTTTTACAAAAAAGGGCGACCGGTTCAGGCACGAAAAAAACAAACGGAAACGAAGCACGTACCGGGGCGGTTTAATCGACGACGGCAAGGTGAACTCCATTCCGTTTCCGGATTCGGACGGGGAGTGAGTTGTGGGGTAATGCCCGTGCGTACGCGGGCGTGCGATATATCACGGCCGCACTATAATAAGAAGAGTCAGACGGCCGCGTTTTCATCACACGCGGCTGGGCTGCGTTTTCAACTCGTTTTTCGTGTATATCTAACAATCAACCCGTTCGCAACACGTTCACGTTCACGCCTTCCTTTCCGCGCTGGCTTTGATTGTTCGGCGCGTCACGACCAAACGGAGTTGTTCGTTTTCGTTTCGCAGCGCGTCGATTTCGGTCTCGAACTTTCGTAACCGAACCCGCGTCTCTAAAAGTTCCGTCCAAACGCTTTCGTACGCCGCGGACGTATTCACCGCCGCCGCCCCTCGCTCCTCCGGCGCAAGCTTAAAAACCTCAGCCGCGTACGCCTCGTCCACGGAGTCGAAGGTTTCGTAGATTGACGAGTCGAAGGTTTCGTAGATTTCCAAGTTTTGCGGGGGCGATTTGGGTTGCGATGTTCCCGGTTGATTTGACAGTCGCGAGGTTTCTACCTCGGCGAGACGCGGCGCGAACGCGTTGGATTGCGTTTTCTGAACGACGCCGCCACCGCCGCCGCCGCCACCAAGAGAAACACCACCGAGGGTACTGCCACCAAGCATCCCTCCCTGCATAGTTCCGGACATACCGCCCCCCCCCCCGTTCCCGTCCTGGTTCCCCACGATTTTCGCCAGCTGCAGGGGTACCACGACCAGCGCGGTTAGAATGCTACCCACCGTCGCGACGCGCCCCGCCGCGGTAACCGCCTCGAAGGGCTGCCCAATACCCGTTAGTGTGAGGAACGACCAGTAAAGCGCATCCCCGATATCCGAGATGTTCGGGTTGTACTGCGGTTGTGATTGAAAAGTGTCAGTCCCGTATTGGGCGACGTATGGACAAACAGTCACCAGCTGAGAGATAAAACAGTCGTCCGGGATTTGGGAAAGGCGCAACACGCGTACCTGGTACTCCAGGTCGTAAAACAGCTCGCCTGAAATTAAAAAAAGACACAAGAACTCGATCGCGACGGAGGTGACTTTGTCCGTCATGCGTCGGTCGGCGGTTTGCCCGGATTTGCCGTCGTCAAGCAGCCTTAGCAGTCTTAACAATCGGAAAAGACGTAGCGGCCGTAACGACGCGGACGCCGCTGCGCCTCCAAGGCCTCCAAACAGCGTGTCTATTGATGGCAAAATGGACGCGAAGTCCACCAGCGCCACGGGGCTTTTCAAATACTGAACGCTGAAGCGCTCCGCCCAGGCGCGTAAACAAAACTCGAACAGGAAGATGCCCTGCGGTTGTTACACGAAAAGGGTCAGTCCCTTCCGTCTCATGTTGGGCGATTTTCGTACAGTGAACAGACAGTCTTGTACTCAGGAGTGCACTTATCGTGGTGGTAAGACTTGCGTCACTGCACTCCATACGTGGCATCAAACAGTGCCGCCTGATTTGTCCAACACGACACGTACCTGCAGCGTCGCCTCCGCGCTGGTCACCGCGTCGGGGTCGACGCATACTTTCGCGAGAAGGTCCAGTACGAACGAGTTGGTTATCCAGTCCGGGGCTAGCTTCGAAAGCGCCACGGGGTCCACGGTTCCGGTGTCGAACAGCGAGTCGAACGCGGTGATTAACAGCGCGCCGCCCGTGGTGCTCACTATCCACACCCCGCTTTTGTCGACTTTGTCTAGCATGTCCTTCGCCCGTCGTTGTAACGAATCCGCGTGCCACTCCACCTGTTGAAACGCCACGCGTTCGCGTTTCGGGTTCTGAAGAGCGAAGTTCGGGTCGAACTCGTAATCGTCCCCGGAATCGTTCTCGTCGAAGGAAAGCATCGCCCTTGGGGTTGTTGTGGTTGGGGATGATGAACCTCGCCGCCGACCGCGAGGTGCTTTGTAATGGCCCCCGCCTCGTGCCCCACCCCGGGTCCTCCTTCCCTCACCCCCGTTCGTCCAGTCTTGGGTGTTTGCGGAACCCGCCAACGCGCGCGTGTTCATGGAGTGAACAATGCCACCCCGCCCGGTCACCCCGGCACTCGCCGAAACGCGCCATGCAAGCGCCGACGCCGACATCCCGCCGCGCCGAAGGAAGAGAAGGAACTTCGAACCGTCGAAAACGCGCTGTGAGCCACAAGATAAACGCAGGTTTTTGCGCTTTTGCGTGCGTTCTGGTGCATGTGTGGACTCGAGGGGCACATCCGTGGCAACGGCGCAGACTGAATGCGCATACGAAAGCGGTTTTCGGCGTGCCGCGCCGTCTGACAGCACAAATCAAAAGTGTAGTTTCTGGCAAACACGATCTGCCTCGATCCAAGCCGCCGCGCTTCGCTCCGTCACTTCCACCGCCGCCGTCCTCGTGACGCGCGCAAGGTTTAGTACATCTACGAGCCTTTGTCGCGTGCAAGGTTTCGTGGTCAGGGTAAATACTCGGTCAGGGTAACTACTCAGTGCTCGGGTAACCACGTCCGCACGCCGCCGCGCAGCATCTGTCGGCGCGAGTGCGACTTCGTTTGATTTTTTAAAAACATCCAACAACAACAACATCATGGCCGTCCCCCCCGCGCAAGTCGCCGCGGTGCTCGACATGCAGTCGCTAACCGCGTTCGAGCAGCTCCTCGGTGGGTTGAGTTCAAGCGACAACACCGCCCGGACGCAGTACGAACTTCTTTTCAACGAAACCAAGAAACAGCCGGATTTGTTGTGTTTGCAGTTGGTCCGAGCTATGCGCACCTCGGGCGCGGTTGAAACCAGAGAGATGGCCAGCATTTTGCTAAGGCGAGTGCTAACCAAGGACGAGGTCAGTTTGTGGGCTAATCTGCAACTGCAAACCCAGGACGGGGTGAAAAGTGAACTTTTGAAATCGTTAACCGAAGAGGGCACGAAGAGCATCACGCGAAAGGTTTGCGACATCGTCTGTGAGCTCGCCGCGGGTATTTTGGAGGAAGGCAAGTGGCCTGAACTCCTGCCGTTTCTGTTCCAGTGCGTCACCAACGGCACCCCCACACTGAAAGAAAGCGCCCTGAACATCTTCGCGCAGCTCGCGGAGTACATCGGCGAAGCCCTGGTGCCTCATCTGGCGATGCTACACGGCATCCTGCGGCAGTCCCTCGCGGACGCGAACCGGCCGATCCAGCTCGCCGCCCTTCGCGCGTGCTGCTGCTTCGTGGAGTCCCTGGAGAACCCCAGTGATCGCGCGAAGTTCCAGGACCTGTTGCCTGCTATGCTGGCGACACTCGGTGGGGCTTTAAGCGGCGGCGACGAAGACGACGCGCAAGAGGCGCTCGGTTTGTTCGTGGAGCTCGCGGGAAGCGACCCGCGGTTCGTGAAGGTAAGTCTTGCATTTCCAAAATCCCAACACTGTGTGCCCATACAAGACTGACACTTTCTTTTATTTATCTCAGAAACACCTAAGCCAGGTCGTGGACGCGATGATGACCATCACGGAACACAACGACTTGGAGGACGGCACGCGCGTGCTGGCGACTGAGTTCTTGGTCACGTTGACTGAAGCAAGAGATAGAGCTCCCGGTATGATGGTAAGTATTTCCCAATCACCACGTTCCGCCTCTGCGATTGCCCATACGAGACTGACACTTTCTTTTTTTTGATTCAGCGGAAGTTACCGAACTTCGTGCCCCGACTGTTCACCGCGCTGTGTACCTTCCTCCTAGACGTGGAAGACGACCCGGAGTGGCACACTTGCGAAAAAGAAGAGGACGGCGATTCCGGGCTCGGTGAGCGGTACGAGGTTGGCCAGGAGTGTCTTGATCGCATCGCAATCGCGCTGGGGGCGAACAGCGTGTTGCCGTGCGCCGCGCAGCTGATTCCGCAACTTTTAGCCGACCAAAGTGACTGGCGCAAGCGCCACGCCGGTTTAGTCGCCCTGGCGCAAATCGCGGAGGGGTGTTCAAAAGGCATGTTGAAAGACGTGGCCGGGGCGGTGGGTCCTTGCTTGCAAGCCTGTGTCAGTGACCCTCACCCCAGGGTTCGGTGGGCCGCGGTGAACGCCATCGGGCAGCTGTGCACTGACTTGGGACCCAGGCTGCAGGAGAAAGCGCACGCGCAGATTTTGCCCGCGCTGTTAAGCGCCATGGAGGACAAGAGCCACCGCGTACAGGCGCACGCCAGCGCGGCGATGGTCAATTTTAGCGAAGGGTGCCCTCCCGAGCACATGGCGCTTTACCTTGATGGCTTGATGAACAAGCTCATGAGTATGTTACAGGGGGGGCACAAGATGGTCCAGGAAGGCGCCTTGACCGCTTTGGCGAGCGTCGCGGATAACGCGCAAACCGCGTTCGCGAAGTACTACAGCGTCGTGTTACCCTTCCTGAAACAAATTCTGATCAGCGCCGAGGGTAAGGAACACCGGATGTTACGCGCGAAGGCGGTGGAGTGCATTTCGCTTGTCGGCATGGCCGTTGGTAAGGAGCGGTTCCTAACCGACGCCAAGGAGGTCATGGACTTGTTAATGACCCTGCAGCAAGGCGGTTTCGAAGCCGACGACGCCACGACTTCGTACATGCAACAAGCCTGGACGCGACTGTGCAAGTGCTTGGGCGAGGATTTCATCCCCTACCTAACCGTGGTGATGCCGAGTTTGTTGAAATCTGCGGGGCTGAAACCGGACGTGCAGATCACCGACGTCGACGACGGCCCCGGGGACGACGACGAGGACGACGAAGTCGAGGTGATCTCCGTCGGGGACAAGCGCATCGCGATCAGAACGAGCGTGCTGGAAGAAAAAGCCACCGCGTGTAACATGCTTTGCTGCTACGTGGACGAGCTGAAAGAAGGTTTCTTTCCGTACATCCAGCCCACCGTGGAAACAATGGTAAGCGCCTTTCCCACCCAACACGTTCCGCCTCTGCGATTGCCCATACTCGTACCAGAAGGGACTATTGCCCTGACTGTTTACTCACACACATTACGAGAGACTGACACTTTCGGCTTTTATCTCAAGGTGCCGCTGCTTGACTTTTACTTCCACGAAGACGTCCGGAAAGCCGCGGTGGCGAGTCTGCCCGATATCTTACGCGCGGGCAAGGTACGGCCTTGCGCGTTTCCCTGCAATCCCGCCTCCACGTTTTGCCGACTGTCCGCCCGTAATTACTCACTCACGATAAGAAAGATTGACGTTTTTTTTTCACACTCAAGGCGGCGCAAACCACGGGCAAAACCACCGACCCGAACTACTTCAAAGCGCTTGTGGATTACGTGGTGCCGCCTTTAGTCGCGGCGCTTTCCAAGGAACCCGAAACCGAAATCCAGGCCGCGATGCTTGAGTCCCTTGCGGACTGCGCCGGCGTCGCGGGCGAGTTGATTTCGCAACACATCACGGCCATGATTGAACAGTTCCAAAAGACGTTGAGCAATTCTTTAGAGCGCCGGGCGGAGCGAAACAAACGCGCGAACGACGAAGGTGCGCGTTTTGAAGGCTTTCCCAATCCAGACACACTGTTTGGTGACCTGTATGGAGTGCAGTCACGCACGTCTTACCACTACAACAAGTGCACCACAGTACAAGACTGTTTGCGCACTGTGCATAAATCGCCCAACACAAGACTCGGGACTGACACTTTCGGTTATTTCTCTCGCCCAGATTTCGACGCCGAGGAGCACGAAGCGCTTCAGGACGAACAAGCCGCGGAGGACGAGGTTTTCGATCAGTTCGCGGAGTGCGTTGGGAGTTTGTTGCGAAGCCTAAATGCACCTGTGCTGCCGTTAATAGAACCTCTGTTGGCGCAGTACGTCGCGCCAATGCTGTCCCCGGACCGCTCGCCCGAAGAGCGCCGAATCGCGGTTTGCGTGTTCGACGACGTGTTCGAACACGCCTCGGCGGGCGGCGCCAGTTTGCGGTACCTTGACGGGTTCGTCGGGCCTTGTTTCGCCGGGTGCGACGACCCGGATTGCGACGTACGGCAAGCCTCAGTTTACGGTGTGGGGGTCATGGCCGCCGCGGTTGGGACGCACTTCGCCAACCACGTCCCGAGAGCGCTGCAGGCGCTGGCGAAGGTGATCCAAGCCCCCGACGCCCGAAGCGAAGAGGTAAGTATTTCCCCATTTACCACACACCGCCTCCCTGATTGCCCATATAAGACTGACACTTTTCTTTAAAACTCCAAAGAACCTCAACGCCACCGAAAACGCGGTGAGCGCTTTGGGCAAGCTGTGTGAGTTTCAGCGAAACGCGATTCCCGGGGCGGAACAGGTTGTGCCGCAGTGGCTGTCCTGTTTACCCCTCACCGAGGATTGCGTGGAAGCCAGAGTGGTGCACGCACAGCTGGTGCGGATGCTGGAGGGTGGGGATCCGCACTTGATGGGCCAAAACAACGAACACTTGGGGAAAGTCGTGAAGGTTTTCGCCGTGGCGATGCCCACGGCGAACCTTTCCGAAAAGCTGCAGCTGTGCACCCCCGAAACGTGTTCCAAGATGAAAGCCCTGCTCGCGCAAATGCAGAGCGGGATGGCAGAACAACTGGGCAACGCGTTCGCGCAGCTGGCGCCGGAAGAACAAGCCGCGCTGCGGGGAGCGATGGCGTGATGATGATGTAGGGATTGAGTCGTTGAATGAGGTTGAGTATTGCTTCTCTGTCGGGTCAAAATAATTCACTTTTTTAAAAATCGACGTGCAATCTAGTCGCGTCGGTACTCAAGTCCCCCGGGGTACCTACTCAAGTCCTTCATACCTACTTAAGTCCGTTCACATAGACTACCTACTTCACCAGGTGCGGCTCTACGTCTTCCCAGGTTTGCTTCCACCGCGCGAACGGGTGTTCGCCCTGATACCAATAAAAGAAAAGTGTCAGTCTTGTGTGGGAAAACGTGGAGGCGGGCTTTGGGGAATACCATACAATACTTACCAGCCCGAGGTCGGTGTCCTTGGCGCCGAAGTTGGAAACTTGCGGGGCGAGGGGAAGGTTCGGATCGCGCATCGCGACCGATATGCCGTTGGACCGCGGAAGGATACACGAACTGAGTTGACGGTGAAGCAAAAGGTCAGTCCCGAGTCTGCAGGTGTGTTGTATTGCGCGTGTATAGGACGATGTATGGACAACAGTCAGGGTAATCGGTCTGAACAGTCACCAGCATTGGAGGTAAAACAGTGAACTTGTGCTTAACGTAGTCGTAACGGTCGCACGGTAAGTGTCCCTGGTAGTGCGATTCCTTTTATTGACTCACCTTTGTTTGTCGAAAAGGTGCACCTCGTTGAACGGGCCTAAACGCATGCGCAGGCGTTCCATCGGTACAAGCGTTTTCACCGAGACCTTGCGTTTCAGCTCGTTCTTGCTGTCGTGGGGACGGAGGTCGATCTGTTTTGGGGGGGGTTGGGGGGGTATATTAGAGGGTGGTGAGTGACGCGGTCCAACGAGACGACAAATCGACCGAGGAGTCCAAGAGTTTCTTTGGGTCGCGTGATGCGCGGTTCACAGAGTCGGGCGTCGTGTTCGTTCCTCTTGCCAGTAAAACCACACCACACACACTCACGTCCACGAAATTGTGATAGTCCTCGTTGTTGTCCCCCCGTGGGACGTCGAAGTAGCACGCGATGCGGGTCTTGACCATGGTGGCGTTTGTGCGGGGGAGAATGAGGCGTCGAAGAAAACGCTCGGCAGGTGTATTTTTTCGCGTGTTGCCTCTCTATTGAACGGTCAACCGCCCCAGTCAAGCTGCTGGAAAGCAGCATCGAGCACTTCCCTCGTTTGATCGCGTTTTCACAGGTCAAGCTCACGAAGACCCGGTGAAACTCGCGAACAAAACCTGATTTCCCAATTTTCTTGGCGCCAAAGTGCACGCGCGCGCGGCAGGGCAGGACACGAGCGCCGTGTTCCGCGAAGGAGCGTGTGTAGCACGGGGTGTTGCGAACGCGCGTGGGTAACGCGTTTCCCGAAACGGATTGGACAAAGGAAGGTCGCCTGAACGGTGCGTGCGAATACCCGGGGTACGCGATCTGAGACTAAATACGCACTGGCGTAGGGTTAGGAGTTTGGTTTAATTTTGTCCAAGCCCTCGTGGAGGGAATCGACCTGGGTTCGCGATGCGACCTATACCGAGACGTATCGCGTTGTCTAGGTGGTGACCCACACAACGCGCTAAGCAAACGAAACAAACGATCGGGCGATCGACGGCGCCGAATACCCGGCGTTCCGGGGCGGATCGCGCGCGAAATCCGCGAAATGCACAGGCTAATCGCTTCTGTTGGGTTTTCCAGTTCAAACTGAAGTCGCGCAGTGCCCACTTTATTTTTCACGTATTTTTTTCCCATTTCGAGATCGCTCAACTGACCCTCGACCCGCCCTCGCGAAAATGTCCTCTCCTCTCCAGGTCACGTCGCCTCCGTGACGGTGACACAAGGTCAGCGGGCCGCGGTTAGGTTGCTTTAGGAAACACCGATTTGACATCTGGCCAGTTAAACCTTGAAGTTACCTAAAGTTAAACCTCGAACGCGATGGCCGGCGGTTCCAAGAGTAAAGCCGGCAAGGGCCGGAGTTCGAAGGAGACTACGAAAGCGGAGGAAGCCGAGTCGAGTGATGACGAGGAGTGGGTGCTCGACACCACGACACCGGTGGTGTTGGATCCGGTGGTGACACACGTCCCGGTGAAGAAAACGCAAGTCCAGGGGCAGGTTCCAAACCTGAACCCGCTTCCGCGCGAAAAGGAAACCGACGAGGTGCGGGGCTTTCCCAATCACCACACACCGGCTCTGCGATTGCCCATACCCCGACTGACATCTATTTCAACACTCTCAGGGCCGCACAAAACGCATGGCGAGTGAAAAGAAAACCATCGACTGGTCGATTCGCTGCGCCGAGCTTACCAGCACGACGAACGCGAAACTCAGCGCCCTTCCTTACGGGCAGCTCGGGCGGAAAAAAAGCCACTGGGATTATTTACTCTGCGAAATGCGGTGGATGGCGAGGGACTTCGCGAGCGAGCGGGATTGGAAGCTGGAAAGCGCGCGGCGGTGCGGAGCCGGGGCGGTTACGTGCAACGGCGCGCCGCAAGAAAAAAATGACCCTACCGAGTTGTTGGACGTGTCGCGAAGAAGACGGTGCGCCTTGGTCGCGACCGAGGTTTCCTACTTTTGGGAGAAAGCGTGGTACGTATTTCCCACTGACCGCATTCCGCCGACTGATTGCCCATGCAAGACTGACATTTCTTTTTTTACAATCAGGGTTCGGGCGACGAACGCGCCGCTTCCACCAGCCGCGGCGCTGGTGCCGCGGAAGGTGGACACGGGGGTTTGGAACGGCAAAGATGGGGACGAAAAAGACGCCGACGAAAAGATTGACGGCGCGGACAAGAAGGACGAGCCCGACACAGGACGGCCCACCCGGGGCGGCCGGCAAAGGGAGGATTTGAAACCCGAGACGAAGGATTTGAAACCTGAAACGAAAGCCGTCGGTGACCTTGCCGGTGACCCAGCGACGACTGGCGGCGGCGGCGGCGGCGACGTGGTGATGGGCGACGCTGGTGGCGGGACGCCTCCCAAAGATGGCGATTTGGAAGACGGCAACGTTGACGCGATGGGCGACGCTGTGTTACACACGCCGCAGGTCGTGAAAAAGTCAATCCGACGAACCCCGTGCCTCCCGCCCGGCGTTTCCGAGATTGAGCAGTGGGCTTTCCAAAAATTAACAGCCGACATCGCGCGCCTAAAGAAACAGATGATCCGGGATGCTATCCGGGAAAAATCCGACGAGGAGGAGCTGGCGAAAAACCCGTTAGGCGTTGGTAAGAAAGGTGGGGGCAAAAAGCTCCCCGCGGCGGAGAAGAAAAAGTTCGAGAAGGAGGAAAAGGAGCTTGCGGAAAAGCTGGCGCGGGAAAAAAAGAAACGAGAAGAAACGAAGGAAGCTGAAAAAGCTAAAGCTACTACTGATGTGTCAATTGACATTGCTGCGGAAAACATGCCCCCGCCCGAACCGATCACAGACAGGTACCTGCCCGGCGGCGTTCCCGACGAAGAGCTGGTAAGTATTCCCGATTACCACATTCCGCCGACTGATTGCCCATACAAGACTGACATTTCTTTTTACAATCTCAGGACGCGCGGTTGGATTTCGCGCTCGTCGCGCCCGGCACGCCGCCCCGGTTTTCGGAAACCGATCCCGAAAAAAGATTTTATTCAGAGCCTCTTTCGTTTCCGAACTACCCCGGGAACACCGAGTTGTTCTGGCGAAACCTGGTGATCGGCGAAACGCGGAAGTTCGCGGTGTACGAGTTGAGTTTGCGTGATTGGGAGGAACGCGAGAAGCGAAGACAACGAGCGCTTGCGGAAACAAGACGCCGAGTCGAAGAAAACGCGCAAATCGCGCGCGTCGCGGATCGGCGAAACGCGGCGCACCGGGCGCTTCTTGAGGCGAAGCGGTTCGAGAACCTCGCGAGTCAGCGAATCGCGGCTGAGTTGAAACAGAGAACAGCGCTGGGTAAACGAGGCCGGGCGGGCGGGATTGACGACGAGGACAGCAGCGACGAGGATGAGGACGGCGTTACCTTGGCGGCGCTGGCGGGGCGCGGGGGCAAGAAGAGCAACAAGAGCAACGCGGGCGGCGGCGGCGGCGGGGACAAGAAGAAGTCGCACAAAGCCAAGCGCGCGCGCGCGGGACAAGCCAGGCCGTGGACCCCAACCGAGGACCAACTGCTCTGCGCGATCGTGCACGAGTTTGGCAGCAACTGGGGCCTCATCACGGACGTGTTCGCCGCGAGCGCGCCGTTCAAGGGAACCTACCGCCGAGCAGAGCAGTGCCGGTGGCGATTCCAAGCGCTCACCCGGAGCGCGGAGGAGGGTGGTGACCCCGCCGCCGCCGCGGCGCTTAACTTGGACAAAGGCACCGCGCGACAAACCATATCACGCGCCTTGCCGGTTGAGGACAACACCGCGCGGATGCACTTCGACAGAGCAGCGCAGGCGCAGGCCCGGCACGCCAAGCAGCGCCGGTTCGCGCAGCAGGAGCGCGCCGGCGACGACGCGAATCGCAGAGCGGCGGCGCACGCGAGCTGGGGCGCGCACCGCGGGCTGCGAGTCGCGGACCCGGTTGAAATCGCGGACGCGGCTTTGATGGAAGCCGCGCGGGCGGCGCAGGCGCAGCAGCAGCAGCGGCGGCAGCAGATGGGTGTGCCGGCCGGGCAGGGCGGCGGTGCTTCGATTGGCGGGCAACCCGGCGGTGGGCAGATGGGAAACCAGCCGGGCGGGTCGCTGCAGCAGCGCCCGGGGGGGCCGACGATGACTCCGCATGTTGGCGCGGTGCCTGGCGGTGGTGGGAACCGGAACACCGGTGTCGGCGGTGGCGGTCAGGTGCCTCAAGGCCAGCCGGGGCAAGCGCAGATGATGCCCATGCAAGGCCAGGGACAGGGCGGAGGCCAAGGCGGAGGCCAAGGAAACGCGAACAACAACCAGCAGTACCAAATGCAGATGCAGCAGCAGCAGCAGATGCAGCGGCAGATGCAGCAGCAGCAGCAGCGGCAGCAGCAGATGCAGATGCAGGGTGGAGGTGGAGGTTCTGGGCGACCGATGCAGATCCCGCAAGGCGGCGGTGCGCAAGGCCCTGGCGCGCAAGGCGCGAGACAGGCAAACAGTCTACCGGCGCCGGGAAACAAACCGGGGGGCGTTCCACCCGTCTCCGGTGTCGCTCCCGGCCCCGGCGGCAGCCCGTCCATGGGCGCGACCTACCAACCAATACCTGGGACAAATACAGTAGTGGAGATGCCCACCATTCCAGTAGCGACGACGGGCGCGACGAACCTAACGTCGTCCCCGGGAGGGCCCGGCGGGAAAGGCGGCGCCAAGGGGAAGAATGCGGGCGTCTCGCCCGGGTTGGCGCCCGGGTCGTACGCCCTTGGTGGCGGGCGATCCAACCGGAGCGGCGCGAAGGACGCGAAGGACAAGGGGAAAAAGTGAATCCCCGTAATTTAGGTAGGGTGGGAGTGTGCGAGGCTTTTTGAAATGCATCTTACGCGCTTTTTGAAATGGCAGGAGTACGCTTTGTAAGGCTGCTTCTGTGGAGGGTGCCGAAGACGGAGCCTGAAGGGAGAGAGACCTCTACTCTAGCTAGCAGAATCTTTTGAAAACGTCGACAAAAAGCAAAATCTGGCCGAACGACCCGAACTTCCGTCCCCCTTGCGCTCGTTTTTTCCCGCGCCCCCGGGTTTGCTTCGCGCGGCACAACGCTCCGCACGCGTCACGCACTTGGCACGCGGGTCGGTCGTGGTCCACGCGCGGTGTTATTTTTTGCTTCCGCGATGGTTCCTTTTGGGAGCAACCGGGGTGACCGCGCATCCGGTGCCCCCGCGAACGCATTCAACACCGATGTTGCCTCGGAAGTGACAGTTTCGTCGCAGGGTGCCGCGCATTCGGACGGACGGAAGCACGTCGCGGTTGACTTCGCCAGGCTCGACACCATCAACGACCCGAACGACGAAAATCACCAGTTCGCGGCACCCGACCACGCCGTCGCGAATGAATACCGGCACGGCCGCAGGCCCAAAGAGATGACAACCCCCGACCCCGGGTCACGATTCGGGTCTCGATTCATAAGCGACTCTGAGATGGCCACGAAATACGGCGACGGGCTTTCGTTTTGGTTTATAATCCTAAAGTGGTACGGCGCTTTCTTCGGAGGGTTGACGCTTTTGTTCGTTTATTTTTTCGTAAGCACCTCAATTGCGAACGACGAGAACGGCACAAGTACCGCGGAGTTATCCACGTTCGCCAGGGCGAGCCTGGGGGCGTTTCTGTACCAGGCGCATGAACGGTCGAGGGGCGGGACGATCGGGAACGACGATAAATCGGAAGCCCTGGCGCTGGTGTCCATCGACGCGGTCGCCACGTTGCTCGTGTTAGCCATGACCATGTACCTGTACACGAAGAAGGAAAGACACAAACGCGAAAACGACGCGAAAACGGTGGACTTGACCGATTACACCAGTCACGTCACCGGGCTGCCGGATGACGTGACGAAAGTACGTGTTGTATTTCCCAAATCCCGCCGACCTTATTCCCACATAAGACTGACACTTTCTTTTATTTATCTCAGGACGAAGTTAAAAATCACTTTCAAAGGTTCGGCGAGGTCCACGCCGTGGTCCTGGCGCGCGACGTTTCGGTTTTAATTAAACTAAGACAAAAAGAACTCTCCACGAAACCTTGGGAGGCACAGAAACGACAGGCGTTGCGAGACGAAATGGCACTCGTGTCGCCGTTGACGAGCCCCGGGGAATTCGAGGAGCGCGAATACGTAGGCGAAGAAAACGGTTTTTCGGAAGAAACCCGAAACCCTTCGAGCGGTTGTCGCGTCGTGGGGGCGTTCGTGACGTTCGCGGAAGAGCGCGGGCGGTTCGCGTGTGACACCGCGGTGACACTCTCGGTTGCGGTTGAAAAAGAAACGCAAAAGGGTTTGCTTGAGCGCCTTCCTAGTCTGACCCGGGAGCCATCCGGCGCCGGTTTAGCCGTGAAGGATGACATTCAGAACTTCGCGTCGGCTTCGGGCGACACGACGTTTCGCCTGAAAATCACCCCCGCCACCTCACCCAGCGATCTGATTTGGGCGAATTTCGGTTTCGACCCGAAAACGGGGTGGGTGAGGTCCGTGGTGGTGAACTTGGTGATGCTCTGTTTCCTTCTTTTGCAGGTAAGTATTTCCCAATCACCACATTCCGCTTCCCTGAATGCCCATACCAGACTGACACTTTCTTGTTAATCGTATCAGTTCACTGGCGTGGCGTACGCGACAAGAGGCGTGGAGTCCAGCATCAACCCGATTCCCCAGTGTTCCGAGCTTACCGAGTTAAATTTGGGTTCCACGTTTTCGTGCGTCAGCGTTTGGGACTTCGACGGCGACCCCGACAAGGCGATGAAGGACATGCGGCCGTTTATAAAACAAAGCGTTTCGGAAAGGCAGTGCTCAGAGTTCACCGCCGCGAACGGCGCGCTCAAAACGGACGTCATGGCGCCCTTTTTAGGGTTCGCGGACGACAACTGTACCGCGTACCCGGACGGCGCCTCCGCTACTGTGTTCCGAGATTTAATCAGAGCTGAAACCACCTACAGCGGTGGCTTTTTGCCAAACTCCATCGTCGACGAGGTGAGTATTTCCCAATCACCAAATTCCGCCTCCCTGATTGCCCATACGAGACTTACACTTTCTTGTTAATCTCTCAGTGCGCCGCGCACCTTTGCTACGCGTGCGCGTGTGATTCGAGTTTCGACTCGACGAAACAGCGAGGGGGGGATGACCGGAAGTTCGACGGGCAGGGTGGGGGGGGTGACGGACATGGGGGAAACGATGACGGAGGAAGAGGTGATGATGGAGGGGGAGGTGATGGAGGAGGTGACGGCGGCGGCGGCGGCGGCGGTCGAAAGCTATTGAGTCGTGTTTTGCTGCAAGGCGGCGGCGGCGGCGGCGGCGGTGGCGACAGTCCCAGTACTCCAGCTCCTACCCCAGACAGTACTCCAGACAGTAGTCCCCCCCCCGGCGGCGACGCCGATTCAGATTCCGCCGACGCGGATTCGTTCTGCGACGAGTACGACACGAACGCGGCGTTGAGTTCTGATTACGCGATCGGGATGGTTATTTTCACGATCCTCATGAACGTTTCGCTGAAGGGGATTTCGAAAGCGCTGTCGCAGTTACAGGCGCCGCATTCGTTCACCGCGCTTGAAAAAAGCATCACGCGGAAACTGACGTACAGCATCACGATTAACATGGTGTTTCTGCCGATCGCTTTGACCGCGGACGTCGCCAAACTCTCCTGGATGCCCCTCATGTTCGACGGCGACCTAAGCGACACGGATAAAAACTGGTACCAGGTACGTGTTTGGGGTTTCCCAAATCCAACGGCCACTGTTTGTCGATTGTCCGCCCGTAATTACGTAGTACACGCGGCCTTACAAGACTGACCTTTTTCGTGTAAAAATGGAAGGGGTACTGCAACAAGTTCTCGCAAGTCGCGCTGACGAACGCGATTGTGATGCCACTCACCGCCGGCGTGCCTGTTTTGAAGTGGTGGATCGGGAAGGCAATCAAAGGCGGGCTGGCGAAAACCCAGTACGCCCTGAACAAAGCCTACGCCCCGCCGCAGTACGAGATGAGCCAACGCGCCGCGATATTCTCGGCGACGCTTATTTATTCCCTGTTGTTCTCCTCGGCGGTGCCTCTGGTGTACCCGTATTTAATGGCCATGTGCGGCGGTTTTTTGTTGATGGACAGACTAGTGTTGGCGCAGTTCTGCGCCACGCCACCCAGGTACCGAGGGCGCATCTGTGCTTTTGTGATTCACAGCGTGCCTCTTGGGGTGCTAATGCACTTCGCCCTAGGTACGTGTTGGGCCTTTCCCAAATCCCAACACTGTTTGATGCCTCGGGTCGAGTGACTACTAGTAACAAGTGCACTGATTAGAATCCAACTCTCTGACTGTTTGCTCATACAAGTTACTGACACTTTTCTTTTCCAATCGCTGTAGCCGTGTATACCTTCGGCGCTCGAGACTTACCCAGCTACGTGTTTGGCTCCGGGGAAACCGGGGAGTGGCAGGACTACGGCACCACGTTGACGAAAGACAGCCAGGCGGACATCGGCGCGCGGGTCACGAGGGTCAACGGGTTGATTCCGCTTTTGCTTTTTGTCATGACTGGCGCCGGCATGATTCTTTTCTACGGCGGGCTCTACCTCAAAAAAATCGCCAAGCGCGAAAACGGCGTCGAAGTGAAACCCCTGGAAGGCGCGCCGCCGTTCGCGGTGGCGCTCCAAGACGGGTTAGTGCAAGGCCTGCCTTCGTACGAGCTTTATGACCACCCCGAATACGCAGAGCTGTTTCCAAAGGGACACGCGGTTTGTAAAGGGCTTTGATTTGAAAGGCGGAAGGTGCTGTTTGTAATGTATTTATTGTTTTAGTCGTCTTTGTGGTGCCTTGCAAAACCTCTTGTTCCCTCTTCAGTCGGGTCTAAAATTGTATGGTATAATATTGCTATTGTTTAAAGTATCACGAGTTGTGTCACTACGCGGTTTATTTTCAATCTCTCTCCTTGCTCATCGCGTCCACGTGCACGTCGCGTTGTGTCCCGAACCACTACCGCGTTGCCTTCATACGCGGCGACGTACAGCGGCGTCCAGCCGTCATCCTCCGCCTTTTTGACGTCGGCCCCCAACTCGATCAGCACCCGGACAATCGCCTCGTGGCCGTTTTGAGCGGCGATGTACAGCGGCGTCGTGCCGTCATCCATCGCCGGGTTGACGTGCGCCCAACTCGATCAGAGCCCACACCACCGCGTCGTGGCCGTCGCGAGCGGTGCAAAACAGCAACGTTTTGCCGCCACTCATCGCAGCGTACCCGCAAGTCTCCGCGTTCCACGGGCATCCGTTCGCGCGCGCCCAATTCAGCACCTTGATGTGCCCGCGTATCGCCGCCCCCCGAACGACATCTCGTCCCATGGGCAGCCGATCTCGCGCAACCACTTCAGCACCTCGAGCTGCCCGCCGTACGCCGCGGCCTTGCACAACTCTATGTTAAACGTCACACGACCGCGCCGATGCAAATTCTGCAGCGTGCCTAAGCATCCGCGCTCCGCGGCTTCGGCAGGCTTAAGCTCGTTGAACGAACCCTTCTCCCCGATCGCGTCGCGCATCACCTTTCCGAAATCTCGGAAACCCGCGAGTTCTGTGGGTGAATAGGACGGAGCTCGCCCGTAGGCGGAGTTCAAGATGGCTACTGGCGCGTCGACATGACCCGTGGCAGTCGCGTCACGACCGCGCGCGGGAGTGACGGATCAACGCTCGGGTTTTGGGACCATCACGGAGGGTGGCACATGGCGCGGAAGGTGCGCAGGTGTGTTGTGATCTGTCCCCAAGTATTTTTTCTTCTTTTCTAGATTCACTTTCTTCATCCCTCGTGCAGTCTCGGTCGCGCGTGGTGTGTTTCACGCGCGACTGTGCACTGTCACGCGCGATGTCGTGCGTCGCGGGGTGCTTTCCGTGTGCGGTCGTGTGTAACGCGTCGCGCGTGTGTCAAACCCTTTCGTCGCGAGCGTCGAATCGAGGGTTCCTCCGGAAAAAGCGACACGATGCGCGCCCGTTTTTCGCGCGCGGTCGCGTCGTCGTCGCACCCTGCGCCAAGTCAACACCTGCCGACTCGGTTCCCATGACCCGGCGTGAAGCACGTGACGCGCATTTCTCTACGCGTCACGCGAAACTGGTGGGCAATGAAAACGGCGCCCGGGTTTCGCGGGACACCGCGCGCGTAGGCCTGGCCGTGGAAACGGTGCGTCTCGCCGGCGGCGTGGAGACGGTCGTGCGTAGGGCGCTGGAGCTGTCGTCACGACCGGACGAGCGCTGGCTCGAAGCCGCGCTTGGGCTGGCGAACGCGGCGAACGTGGTGGCGAGTGAAAACACACAAAGTGCGTCCAAGGCGCTGGCACAGAGAACCGCGAAAGAGGAAGGAGAGGTTGAGGGGAAAGGGAAAGCATCTGGGAAAGAGAAACAAGAGAAATCACAGATTGAACCGAACGCCTATGATGAGGAACCATCCTCCGCCGCCCTGTTGGAAAACAAGTTCCAAGAGCTGTCTCTGGTGCACGGCTCGACACAAAGCGTAGTAGCTTCAATCGAGGCTAAACTGAAAAAAAGACTCCTCCACGATGAGTGGCTCGCCTCGATATCGGCGATAGCGTCGGTGGATTGGCGCCGCGACCGGAAGAAACCGAAAACCAAGGCGAAGGTGCGGGGCTTTTTTGTTTACCGCGTTCCGCCTCCCTGTTTACTGCACTGTGCGAAGTACAGTATACCCTTTCCAATCCCTCATAGATGGCAAGTAGACTGTTTGCCCATACAGTACACCCATACCTCAAGAGTCAAGACTGACACTTTGTTTTACCCGTCGCAAGGACCGGCGGTGCAACGCCCCGAAAGCGAGGCAGGGGTGGGACAAAGTTGGCATGCGTTTGTGGCGCGTGCGTCTGTGCCTGGGGTGCGACCGTATGCTACCCAGTCGCGACTTGATTCGGATCGCGCGGGTTGATAAGGCGAAGGATGTTGGTGTTGACTCAACGGGAGGCGGTTCGATTCCGGAAGGAGGGGACTTGGGTGAAGTTTCAACTAAAAGTAAGAACAAAGGGGAGTCGAAAAACAACGCGCGGCAGCAGTTCGTCGTGGCCCTGGATGTTTCGTCGCTCCGTCTCGGCGACCTGGATTTAGCAAAACTGGTCGCCCCGAACGGGCCGTGCGACGCGCTCACGGATGAGCACGATGAAAGTGCACACGCAGCACACGCCATGGCGGACGGAACGGCGTCGTATGCGCAATTAGTGTCCACGACGGGTGGCGCGAATGATGATGCGAGTAACGATGCGTCGCAAAAAATCCAAAGCAAAAAAACTATACTCCCCCGGCGTCTGCAAGGCCGGTCCCTTTACCTGTGCCGCCGAGGGTACTGCGCGCGAAAGGTTGTGAAGACCAAGGGAATCAAACGCGCGCTGCGAGTGGGAAACGCTGATTTGACTGTTTTCCACGAAGCGCTTGTTTTGTTCTGCGTCGCGGCGGAAAAAAACGACGGAGTCGATTCTTCCAATTGGAAATCCGTTCGCGAACCGGGAGCGCCGTCGCGGTGGGAGGAACACACGGTTATCGTTGATTCGATGACGGGCAGGGAAGTCGCGACGGAAACGGCGACGCGGCTTGGGGTTGCGGAGAGGCGGACTGCTTTTGGGGGGGGCGCGAGTGACGATAGTGGCGCGCCGACGCGGCGGTAAGAGTTGTGACTGAAATGGAGAACTGCTGCAGGTTCTCTCGTCTGATTTTCGGAATTTTCCTCTCAGTGCGCGTTTTGTGCAATAACACCCTCCTCGATCAAGCCTTCCCGTGAGAATTGGGTGAAAAAAAGACCCGATGGCTGTGGCGATGAATCCGTTCCTATCAATCCAGCTGCTAGTGTGTAAAAGGTCGTTGCTTTCGCAAGATTTATTTATCCCTCGATCGTGGGTCCCGTCGCGCCCGCGCCCCTCCCCAGCACTGCGCCGCGCGCGACCGGGAGTGTTTCCGGGCTGTGCGTTTCTGCCATCGGTGCCTTGCGCGACGTCAGCTCCGGACATCTTCCGGAAAGGCACGGACGTTTGGACGGTGACGCTGTTCCGTTTGGGACGAACCGGAACCAAGACGTGCACATCACGGGGGTGTTGAACTCGTCGCGGCTTTTCGTGATTGCACCGGGGGGGGTGTCGGGAGAACTCGTTCCAAGGCTTCGTGTGCAGGTAATTCACGTACGGCCTAACACCACCTTACACAACCCTTTCACACACACCAGTCTCACTGAAACCACGGCTACGAATGTCGCAAACGTACGGCGCCACGCCGGGCGGTACCCCCGCGACCGCGGGTGGCGCTGCCGATGCGGCCCCGTTGCTTGGCAAAGGACTGAAAGGCAAAAAGATCGGCGGCGCCGAGCGGTTGTGGATGGACATCTTCATCGCGGTGGTCTCTTTGGTGGTCATCGTGGGTACGTTCTTCGTAACAATCGAACTCATGAACTACGAATACAAAAGAACCACGTTTGAGGTGTACACGGGTTGTTTAGCGACGGTGACCGAGCAGAGGCTGAAACTCGCTGGGTTTGACGCAGCCAACGACCCGATTCAGTCCGTCTACGTGGTTCCTTCAGGCGCCGCGCCGGTCAAGATGGCGAAAGCGAAGGATGGCAGGCAAGGGGTGTTCACCGTGCAGACCTGGATGCCAACCAGTGAGTGGAGCTTCGCGGTGGCGGGTTCTCACGACCGCGAAACGGTCGCGACGTTGTTTTTCGAATCGGGAAATGCCACGACGAGCCCGTTGGCGCTGCCGAGGAACCACCGGTGCGCCACCGAAACCGGACCAACCGGATTCTTCACGAGACAGCTCACCGATGACCAAGTCAGTAACGGGGGTTTTGTGTCCCTCGTGTTTGGGAGTTGTGACTGGTCGTGCGACAGCGCGTATCCTCCTGAAACTGCAGCCGGCGGAAAGGATGAGATGTCGGGCGACGACGTTTCGTTCTTCGATGCAGACGCGGACCCGACGAACCGAGCCGCGGCGTCCACCACGTCAACCGGCGGCGAGCGCTTCTCCTCACCGCCCGTGTACCCGGGCGCGCCGGACACCACCGCGGTGCTTGATTTGGACGTGGACACCAACGGGTTCATGGTGTTGCCCGACGGGATTCCGTCGGGGGTGGTGTTGATGGAGGGGGGAAGCGAACAGCCGTTCACGACACAAAGGGCCGCGCCGGGGGGGCATTCCATGGGGACAGTTTGATTGGTCTGCCGGCAGTCTAGCAGTCTAGCAGTCTAGACGCAGTCCCGCGTTTGACAGTGAGCCACGCGGGCCGCGCGAAAGAAGAAATCTGTTCTGAGGTTCTTTTTTGAAACTTTCGCGGTTGTGCGTTCCTAGAAGAGTTTGTGACCAAGACCAAGACGTCACGCACTTATTTCTCCCTTGCCCTTCCTCTTCACGCACGTACGCCTCACTTCAACACTCACGCGGTGGTCATGGCCGTCTCCCCATTCACGTCGCGCGTTCGTTTCGCCGTCGCGCGAGGGGTCCGCCCTCGTCGTGTAGAGAGGAACCGCCGCAGCGCTTCACTTCGGGAAAACAGTCCTGTGGTGTGTCGTGGCTTTTCGCAAAAAGCGGCTCGTCGTCTGGGAAACCCCAAAACTTCCTTTCCTCGCTCCGAAACCGTCGCGCCCGCGGTGGTCGGCGGTCAAACGCAGCACCTCCTCCCGCGTGTCCACCAGATACCCGTGCGATCCGTCACGGCTAGCGCGACTGACGACGCAAAAGACCCAAAGGCGACGTGGAAGGACGAACACCTCCCGGCTTCGGTTCTTTTCGATACGTTGGACGAAAAGCTGCGGTTGCGGAGAAAAACCGAAACCACGACCGAAGACGTATCCGCGATGGAAACCGTGCTGGGCATGCACATGAGCGAAACCGCGGCCCGTATCATCGCGACTGACTTCGTTTCTTTGGGCATTGACACGCCTGGCAAAATAAAACGAGCCATCGTGACGAGATCGCTCAGACTACTGCTCGTACAGTTACTCGCTGTTTTAGCCAACGCGGCCGCGGCGTACGCGATGTTCCTCCTGTTCCAAAACGCCCAGGTCGTGACGAGCAACGTGTTTGAAACCCCGGGGGCGTACTTCACGACGAGCGTTCTGGAAAACTCCACGAAGGTGATATCGGGTATCGTCGGCGCGTCCTTCGCGATCGAATCCGTCGCGCACCTCGCGATCTTCGTGACGTTCCTCGCGAACACGATTTTCTTCGCCTTCGCCGATCTCACCAAGTTCGGAAACGCGGTGTCGCATCTTTCGTTGCTGAGCCAAACGGGAGGTGATGTGTCGAGCTCATCGCCGATCTCGGTGATCTCCGTGCCAGTGTTTTCCACCGCGAAACGCGCAGGTACGTAATCCCTTTCTCAAATCCAGGCACACTGTTTGCCCACACGAGGACTGACACTTTTCTTTCACAAGCACAGTGGACGTCATCGCCGCTTCCAAGAGATTGTCCACGCTGAAACTCGCAGTCGACGACGCGTTGACGAAAAGGCAATCGTCGTTGTCAAACTCCGACCTCCTCGCGGGCGCGTTTGTGCTTTCCGTCGCGGAGGCTGAGCTCGGGTTCGTCCCGTCTGAATTTGGGATGGACGAAAAAGACGCCATTGCCATAGGTAAAAGGCCTTTCCCAACTCCAAATCTTGGACGACTGTTGTTTGCGCATACAAGACTGACACTTTAGTTTCCACAATCAGGCGCCGTGTTCGCGGACCAAGACCGCAATTTCGACGGGCTCGTGGACCAAACCCAGCTCGTGGCGATGGTCAAGCACCTTTTGGATTCGACGTCCGCGGAGCTGTTGTTCGATTTAGATTGGAACCCGGACGATTCCTACGACGCCGCGTTTTTGTTCAACTCTCTCGACACGAACGGTGATGGGAAGGTTTCGTTTCAAGAGGTCGTGGCTTGGTGGAGGGCGAACATTTTGGACGCCGAAAAGAAAACCAAAACGAACAAGGAATTCGATCCAAACGAAACCTTCCACGAGAGCCTTTTAGTGGGGACGCGGGGCCCGTTCGCCGCGCTCGCCGGGCGCAAAGCCGAGTTGGCGAAGGAGGCGCCCGCCGCGGGCAGAACCTCGGAGATGACTACTGTACGCTCTGACGACGCGGTCGCTGAAACCGGCACCAACGCTACTGCAGTGAGTCTTGACCCAGTGAACAACTCCCTTGACCCAGTGGTGGACGTGTCACTCGACGACGCCGCCGCCGACGACGCGCCGAACGACGCGCGGACGATCGCCACGCAAAGCGCGTTTTCCGCGGGGGACTAACGAATGAAGAAAAAAGTCGGGTTGTCCCCTACTGGTAGCGTGTGAAAGAAGAAGAAAGAAGAAGAGACAGTTGAAAAGAAACGTAAAAACATTCCAGAAAGACTCGTATTGGACGCAGTATTGATGCTGTGAAGTGCTTTGCAAGGATGCACAACAACTCTACTCCGTCAAAATATGACTACTCCTCCCCCCTAAATGTGTGCAGCTTGCTCAAGCAACGATGTGGAGGCGAGGGAAACGCCCTCGACTTCAAGCAACGGTTCCAAGTCCAGTTCCAAAATCGAACACGGGTTGACGATGTCGAATTTCTGTAGGACGTCGGGGTGAACGATGCCGAAGACGCCGATCTTTTTGTTATCCCGCATCACGTACGCCTGTCGCCCGGGGAAGTAAGTAGGTTCGTCTGACTCCACAACTTCGTACCCCGCGTTCTTCATGCCGCCCGTCCCGGCGGCGCCCGTGACGACCATGATCCGATCCAGCACGCCGTGCACGACTTCGAATCCCGATTTCTTGTCACTAAACAGCACGAGTAGCCGCCGACTGTTCCGGGCGCCCACGTCTTTAGTGCCGTCAATCAGCACCACGTCGCCAACCTCGAAAAGCTTGGAGGGAGTTGGCGCGTCTTTGTTCGCCCCCATGGCTTTCAAGACGCCTTGTAGCAGGGACGACCTTGCGACCTGCACGTCAAGCCCGGAAGGGTTCGCCACGATCGCGGCGCAGTTCCCGTCGTCCGTTCGCGACACGTTTTTGAAGTTGTCGTCGTGGGAACAAAGAATCCAGGTCAGGACTTCGGAAAAACCGAGCATGGCCATTTCATTTCTCACCAAATCCGAAAAGTGATTCAGTGGCTGCTGCGACCCCACCGTGTTGACTGGCGGTATGGTCCACTCGATGTTGTTGTACCCGTGCGCAATAGCCACGTCCTCCGCGATGTCGCACTGGTGAAGCACGTCGCTCCTGATCGGGGGGACCTCCACTCTTAGCGTACCGTCGGCGTTCAGCTTGGTGGGCAGCTGCATGCGGCAAAGCAAAGTGGCCATATCCCTTACGATGGGTAAAAGAAAGTGTCAATCTTGTATGGGCAAAAAGTGAGGCGGGATTTGTAAGTGCAACACGTACCTAGCTTCGATGTTTACTCCGATCCTCTTGTTGATGTAAGCCGGGTCCGCCTCCACGAACCGAGTCATGAAGTCGGGGTAGGTTTTCGACTGACCCATCGCGTCCACCACGTCCACCGGCTCCGCTGTTTTCGTGTGCCAGGAAAAGGGTCAGTCGCGAGTTTTACTGTATATCGCGATGTATTGGACGATGTATGGACAACAGTCAGGGTAATCGGTCGGAACAGTCACCAGCTGAGAGATAAAACAGTGCACTTGTGACGTATGTAGTGCACTTCCTTTTGATGACTAGTGGACGTCAAGAGGGGCGGTAAACAGTGTGTAGGATTTGGGAAACCCTACGGCCGTACCTGCGAATTCGGTCGCGGAGTATTGCGAAAACGCCGCCACCATCGTGTTCAGCACGATCTTGGCTTTGTTAAGATCCGTGGCGGTGCACTCGATCAACACGTCGGTTGTTTCCAGACTAATCGCGCTGTGCGCGCCGTTGATTAGCGGCGGCAAGGACAGCACCACCCGGTTCGCATCGTACAACACCGGGAAAACCGCGCTTCCTTCCAGGATGTGAAGGAAGTGTTTCAGTTTCTGGTCGGTTTTGTCTGTGTTTGGAAAAGAAAAGTGTCAGTCTCGAGTATGGGTGTACTTCGTAATGTGTATGAGCAAACAGTCGGGCGTACTCGGGCCGAACAGTGCGTTTGTGACGTATGTAGCAGTTGCCAGTAATAGTAGTGCACTCAAAGAAGGTCCGTAAACAGTGTGTCATGATTTGGGAAAGCCCCAACACGTACAGTGTTCCATCAAACCCGCGGCGGTGAATTTTTCACTCTGCTTCAGCGGAACGAACTCGATATCCTCCGGGGCGTGCGCTTCGTACGTGAACGGCCCGGTGACCGTTGACAGGTCGTGCGTTCCAATCGCAACCAGGGTTCGTTTGCGGCAGATGTTCTGGTGAAGCTTGTCTTGGAGGTCGATGAAGGAGTCGTACCGGGCTTGGTCGAACTTAATTCCTCGCAAAACCGCGCACACGATGAACGGTCTTACCAACAAAGTTTCCGGTTTCTGGATCATCTTTTGTCGAGGCGCGCCGTTCACAGGCTCCACTAGTCTGAAGGTAGGCGTGGGGCACCGCCCTAGAAACACGTTTAGCGCCTTACTAATACCCTCGTGGCACAACAAGTCGTACCGGTTCGCGGGGATGTCAATTTTGTAAATCACGTCGGAGCCGTCGGCGCCGGTTTCGCCGGCCGTTTCCATCGTCGTATCATCCTCCTCTTTTTCCTTCCCCAAAAACTTCGAGTTCATCTCCTTCTCCGAAGTCACCTCATCGAGTTCGATGCCAAACTCAAAGCAAAGCTCGTCGAACTCACGTTCCGTGTACTGCTTGCCTAGCGCGGCGAACAGCCGGTCGCGGTTCAGGTTCACGGTGGGCTGTGAGGGTTGATAGGAGGGAACGCGGGATGGACGGGGGATGGAAATGAATCAGACGCAATCGAGGTGATGGTTGGCACGAGGGTCAGCAGATGTTCAAGGTTGGTGCAGTGTAGGTGCGTGCTTGCGTTCGAGGCACCGCACGTGTCGCGTTTGAAAACCTCGCCTTCACACAACCGGCTCGTGTTCCATCCGTCGTCCCGCGTACGCGTCGTAGGTGCCACCACCGGATCACGAGCACTTTGCACGAAGACGACCCGCGATGCCAGCCACCGCCGGCGCTAAAAAAAGGAGAAAAGCACGCGACGGCGGCCGTTGCGATCGATCGCGAAGCATCTGCTCGGCGTGCGTGCTCACTCCGCACGTATAGACGTCTGGAAGAACTAAACACTCCACGTGGCACGTACCATGACGACTGCGCAACTCGCGTCGTCGCGAGATCGCTGACGCGCGGGAGTGCGCGGCGGAAGTGAGGTGTGAGGTGCGGACGATCGATTAGCATTTTGCGGTAGTGGTCGGATCTTGCGCTGAAACACGAAACGAGTCTAAACTATTGCCGCTGCTGGCACAACCGCTACTACATCCACCTACTTCCTATCGTACCTCCGCGTCCGTATTCGCCACCGGTCGTTCTTTTTTTCTTCCGCTAGTATGAAACCCCAGTTTGGGTCCAACTCAGGCCTTTTGTGCGGGGTCAGAATTAACAGGTGGTCGCACGACACCGCGAGCATCATGACGAGCGTGGGTAAAAAGTCTTTTTCGCAGAGCTGTTTTTGTGAACGAAAAAGCGTCAGTCTTTTTTCCGTGTTGAGTATTGGTGTGCTGTATTGGGCGAATGGCAAACAGTGGGCAAACAGTCGTGTACTCTGGACAATCGGCAAACAGTGCGTATGTGATGTGTGTAGTGACTTCCTTTTAACGACGGCCGTGTACTGCAACAGTCACGGACGGGGCGGTAAACGGCCGGTGCCTGGATTTGGGAAACGCGCAACACGTACGTGCATGGCGAAGGAACAGATCACGGTTTTCCATTTTCGATCCGCGACGTCGCCGTTTGAGATGTCTTGAAACGACCAGTCCTGACACTTCTTTTTAATTCGGTGGTGGTACGCCTGTTGTGTGTACGGGTCACACGCGTCTATTCGTTCGAGTGGAATTCCGGCTTTAATTAGGGCATCGGTGACCTCGCCGCTGCCGCAGGATAGGTCTAAAATTCGGTCGCCATCTTCCGAGCTCGGGTCGCCGACAACAAGGCCTTTGAACAATGCAGGCCACGTCCGTATGGCGTCGTGAATCGATTCCCGAACCCCGCCGTCGTGGGGATTTACATAGCTAGCACCCTGCTCGGCGTAGTACCCCTCCGCGCCGTCGGCGTTGGACGCGTACGCGTTGCGAACACCTGGGTGATGGGTGGGAGTGAGGCGAGTGGGTCAGGATGAGAAATACTTTTCACGGATGCTGTCGGCGGTGTCGGCGGTCCGTCCGCGTTGGAGGAAATCGTCCGCGTTCCAACACGTCCGCCGGTGGTTTCAAGCCAAAACCCGTGACGTACCTGAAACCCCCGACGGAGGCTTGCGGTGCATCGCCTGCCGTTCCACGAAACGGCAAGGCACACACGCGCGCTCGAGTGAGGGGAGAGTGTGGCTTTCGGGATGGAGGTCCGGATGAAAATATAAAGCGATTTATCTTACAACTCTTCCAACTACACGTAGAGACGTCTGTATCCGCGCACGCGCACGTCATACGTAGCAACACTGCACAGCCCCAAACTAGATGATCATCACGACCCCTTCGTGCAGCATGACTTTATTTTCCCGCTGCAGCATGTCAAGGAACGCGACGATTTCGGAATCGTTAAACGCGGCGGCGTCGGGGTGTTTCACTAACGTCGAAACCGCGGCGCTTTCCAGGTGTTCCTTCGCGAAGTACGTGCCTAAAAATCGCGAAAACGACTTGTACTTTTCCCTCATCTCGAGCTGGTACGCGCTGTTGGAAGCACCCTTTATTTGTTTCTTTTTATCCCCACCAACGGCAGTGGTGATAGTCGTGGGAGCAGTGCTACCTTTGGTGGGTAAACCTCGTTCCGGTTCCTTCCCGTGAGGTTCCTGAAGTCTCGCGGCATCTCCCGTTCCCTTCGCGGGTTTCTTTCGCGCCGCATCATCTCCCGCGTATACCTCGATACCTTCAATCTTTCTCTTGTTGTTACCTTCGATCTTCTTTTGTTGTGTGTCACTGAGAACAACGTCTTGACTTAACTCCTGACTCGTCGTATCCACGTCGTCAGTATCGTCGTCACTAGAGGTGTCGTCGTTTGATTCGTCGTCCGAGTCCGATTCCGATTCCGAAAACACCACGGGCGCTTCTTCGGTTTCGTCGACGCACTGGTCCGCGGTGTCCAAAACGTTGCGCATCACGGTTAAGTACGGCGCCATGGATGACCCGTACACTCCGTTCTCTCTTAACGCTCTTAGTTCTGCTCGCAGGCTCTTCACCGGGCAACTCACCACCACGCAGTTGATGCTGCCCTTGACAAGCGGCCAATCAAGTAAACCTTGTTTTTTGAAAACAAACAACGTCCTTAACTCGCCCTCGAAGTACTCCATCCACTCGCGTAACGAGTCCGGTAGCTCTTGGGTTTGCTGCTGTGTCGGTGCCGTGCCGTCAGTAGTACCACTAGGTTGCGACGATACTACTCTTGGTGCTTCCTCATCACAGCACACCTGCCTTGCCTTCGCAGGCGAAACGGGTTGCGTCTGCGTCGTCATCACTTTTTCCTCCTCGGGGGTGCACTTCACCCCAGGCTTGTGCTCTGTTTCCTCCACCGAGTTGCTCTTGTCCGACAAAACCACGGGTTTGGTGTTCATCACGTGTGTGTCCCTGAACGTACTCTCGGAGTCACCGCGCTTCCGAATGGACCTCGCGGCGCACGGCGGGCGACGCGAGGAGTGACGAGCTAGGCCACAAGATCTCCATTTCAAAAAACGGGTTCCTAAAACTTGAAATCTGTCGAGAAAAAAACTCTCGTTGCTAGTAAGCCGCGGGCAGTCCGGGTCGCGCTATGGCGATTGGTGGCCCTGGTGATGGGGTACTCGAGACTATGGACCTGGACCCGGAGCTCGTTCACGACCTCGGGTTGTACGAACTACACGACGAATTTATCGATGGCGACCCGCTAGGTGCGTGCGGATGCCGTCCGCGCAACCGCGAACACCCAAAACTCAAATCTCTCGGAACTGCGAAACGACAAAAGCGACACATCGGCGATACCGAACCCCCGTCGCCTCGCGAGGCGTCCGTCACGGCCCGGAAAGCGAACACCGCACGCGCGACAGAAACAGTCACCAGTGGAAGCACCACGTGTACGGTTTCAATTGTGCCTCCGTGACGCATCCCGCTGACCATCAACCCGACTCTCTCTGGTGAATCTGTCGTCTTGCCTCTGTTTCGACTCTTTCTGTTGACTCTCTTTGTCGAAAAAATCATCACCATCACGCCAAAAACGCAGAGCGTCTGCGCGGCGACGTACAAACGCATTTAGAGATTGGCGAGCGCGGTTTGCCGAAGTGTTCCCAGAAAAAGAAACTGCTAGGCAAACTGGTGAGCTTGCGTTTCGCGGTGGAGAGACGGGCGGTGGTGTGTCTGTGTGACTGGCGAGACGGGGATGCGGCGAGGAATGCGAATCAGAATGAACACGACGAGAATGATTCCGCGGACGAATCTTCCGACGCCGACGCTTTGGCAAGCCTTCTCACTTGTTTCGGCGACGCGGACAAAGTGGAGTGGTTGGGTTCGTCGACGAGACAGAAGAAAGGGGAGCGTGACACCAAAGAGGCAAAAAACAAAAGCCACGACCCTTGGTGGTTCGCGGATTGCGCGGTGGTGGTCGTGTCCGCCGCGAAGCGCGAGGAAGACGCGAAGGACGAAAACGCCAAGGACGAAGAAAACGTAATCGTAATCGACGCCACCGAAAGCCACGCCGACGCTCGAGAGACGAACCACGTCTCGACGCAACACCCGGATGATGCCTTTTTCAGACCCGAGCGGAATCGAACCTCGGACCGAACGGGTGATGAAAACCCGGACAACGGAGAATCCCCTTCCTGGGGCTTTCCTTTCTTTGGAACAACGGGAACGCGAACCGAGTCACCCACAACACCCTCGTTCCTCTCACCACGAACCCTCCACGGCGTGAACCGTTTGGCGAGCCAACTCACGGAGCGGAGTTGTTTGTTCGTGGTGGTGACGAATTGCGACGGTTTGCACGGGCGCCCAGACGTCGCCGAGGCGTTTGTGTTTGTGCAGAAAAATACAAAAATCGTCTCCGGTAACGTGTTTTGTTTGCCCGCGACTCTGGTTGAGGAACGGGCTTTTGGCAAAAAGTGCGACGAAAACAAAAACCGATGGCGATACGCCGCGAACGGCTGGTACCGGGAATGGGCGACGCACCGCGCGTCGACCCTGTGGCCTTTCTATTCCGAAGCAAGGAGCACGATTCGGTTCTGGGGGACACTCGGAGCGGATGCTGACTTGAGAAAAGAAACGACCGAAAAGGCAAAGGTTGACGAACGCGCTACGGCTTCGGACGGCGTCGCGCCGAGGTCGGCGGCGGAGGCGGCGACTTTTGAAACCCTGAATTCAACCAGAGGTTATACTTCTGATTCTACAAACACAACGCCGTTTCTTTCCAAAGCAAAGAGCGGTACGCACAAGGGCGGTACGCACCAAGCCGCCCTGGAGCTCGCGTCCTTAGCTGCGTTGCGTTCGGTGGGTTCTTTTCTGAGATGGTCAATAGAAGGCCGCCCCGAGCTCGGCATCAAAGGCGCTCCCGACGTCGCGACGGCGCGGCTGCGAGCCGACCCGACTTTAACCAACAGGCACGGGTTGGGGCTTTCCCAAATCCAGGCACACTGCTTACTGCCCCGTTCGTGACTGTTTTGTAGTGCACCCCGTCATCACAAGTGCACTGTTCGACCTGATTAGATTCCAACTCTCTGACTGTTTGCCCATACTCAAGCCTCGCGACTGACCCTTTTCTTGTGTAGAAAAACAGGACGCGCTTAGCCACGACTTTGTACGGCTACAGCGCCTGCGAGTTCACCGCGGGTTTCGTTTTGTCCTGGGCTGTACCGGGTCCGCTCGCGGCGCACGCCGCGCACTTCACGAACCGGTTCCGCGTGTGTTTTGCCGTCGCGGCGATGTCCGGAGTCTCGGTTTTGACCCCGCGAATCGCCGCCGCTGTGTTGGCGATTTGCGCCGGGGCGGACGGCTTTGCGACGAAAAACGCGAGTTACGCAGAAGCTGTTGACGCTGCTGATCGTGGTGCTGCTGCTGACGATGCCGATACAGTTCATGCGGACAAAAATAACGCAGAATCGAACGACCGTAGCACCACCGAAAAGGTATCCTTACTCGCGTCCCTGCACTCCTCGTTGCGTCGCGCCGCGCACACCAGCGACGCGTTACGGCGAGACGCGATGCAGCGCGCGCGCAAGGTACGGCCGTAGGGCGTTTCCCCAATCCAAACACACTGTTTGCCAACCAAGACTGACACTTTTCGGTTACAATCACAGGTATATGCGGCGGGCGGCGACGCGGTTTCTGCGGCGGACAGGAACGCGCTTGCTGTTTCGAAAAAGGTTCACGAAGCGGTTCTCAGCGCAGCGACGCGGGAGGTTGGGTTTTTCCATCGCGACGGACGGGTGGTGAATCGATTGTTCGTTTCTCCCAAAGCCGCCGCCGACGACGCGGCGTCCCGTGTTTATCTCTATTTGCTTGCAAAGAACACCGCCGCGGAGGTATCAAAAGTCGTGTGCGGCCCAATCTGGCTCGCCGCAACGCAGGCGGATCTCGTCTCCGTGATCGCCGGCGCGATTAGCGTGCACGTGTGCAACGCCAGTTTGCGTGTGTTTCTGCCTGCGAGGGGGGTTCCCTTGGACGGTGGTGACCTTGGGTACGTCGACGATTTGGTCGAGGGCGACGGAGGTAAATCAGGAGTCGCGTCGTTAACTCCCGATGCGATTTACAAAGACACCGTCTCTACCGTCGCCGCGGTGACGTCGTCGGTGACATCCGCTGTGAGTTCTGGTTTTGTTTCGACGCAAAGCGCGGCCCATGACGTTACCAGCGGTTTCACGAAATGGGCGTCGCGAGCAGTGCGCGCGGTGCGCGGAGACACCCAGGAGACGGCGCCGACGCTTCGCGATGAAATCGGCGAGACGCTTTTGCGTTTGGATTCGGACTTATTTACAAACGACGCGAGCACAGGCGAGCAGTTGGAAAGTACCCACCACTTGCCGCAAAATCTCGCGACTTGCAAAATAACCCTCTCGCGCGACGCACTGGTGCGCGTGGTCAACGACCCGAATGTGCAGTCCCTCGCGCAGCGGCCAATAATAATAATGGCCCTGATGTCCGACTCAGAAACCGCGCAATTTGTGACTTGCGAAAAAACGCGCAAGGTGCTGCGTTTGTTGCGGCGCGAGGCTGGCGACAATTCGGGCGACGCGGATAACGACGAAACCGTTGCCGACGATGACATCGACGCAGTGCTTGTTTCCGCGAAAAGAGTGTTGGAGGTATTGCTGACCTCTGGTGACCCAGATATCCTTTCATGTGCGGCGAAGCATGGCATTTTGGATGGCACTACCGAGGAGAGCGAAGAAGAGACGACGCGACAAAACATTCAAAACCACGAAACCGCGAAATCGCAGCGATACTCCGGGTATCACAACGCCGTCGCGACCGTGCGGGAAAAATACAGCACCAAACCCGATACACGCGAAGCAGCGCGTGAACACGAAGCGCCAGGCAAGCCACCGGAGCCCGAAAAGAACTGGTACGACTTCACCCGCCAGCATCCGTCGTTGTTTTGGACGTGACGCGCGGCGTCGAGGAACCGGGAAAGGCGCGAGTAAACGCAGAGAGTCTGGCCAAAACTACCGTGTTGCTGTAAATCTATTGCTGTAAATACTAAAACTAAACCCTAACTACTCTATACTACGTATCAAGTAACGCGTCGTAACCCTCACTGTTCGCCTATCAAAACCCCGTGCTTCGTCGCCCAATTGACCAACACGTCGGCCAGGCCGAAGTGTCCTTCGACAACCGCCGCGTCGATTGGCGTTTTCCCGAAAGCGTCGGGCGCGTTCAAGTTGGCGCCGGCGCGAAGTAGACTCTAAACCGCTTTTTGGTTGCCCTTGGAACTGGCCAAAGTCAACAAAGTTACCCCGGACAATTCATCGATTGTGTCTAATTGCGCACTGCGCAGCTGTTGCGTGCTCAACAACTCGTGTAACGTTTGCGAGTCGTTTATTTGTATAGCGGAAACCGCTTTGGCCATTGAATTACTCCCACCGGGCGGATGCAATCGTAACGCGCTCGACGCCGCGATTGCCGCATCATTCGTTCTGACACGGACACCCCCCAAGTGTTCATTCGCGCGGGTCTCTTCCGCGAACAAACCGTTTCCGTTTTCCGTTAACTCGCGGACGTCCCATCGCTGTTTCCACTTCGGCGGGACGTACGTCTTCGCGACCTGCGCTGACGCCAGCGTGGCGTGTGCGATGGCGACGGCATCACACGAATCGTGTGACAACGAGTAGTTATTCATGGATGGAGAGTGTTGTTTGGAAAATTCTGGAACGGCTTTGTCCCCAAAAGCCGTTCCGAAAGAAGCTTCCGAAGTACGCTCCTCCCCGAGCAACGCCGCGATTCTTTGGTCGACGCGTTTGCGTCGTTCCCGAAGCGTCTCACTCTGTTTCGCTTCCGAGTCTTCAGTTTCTTTTTGTAAGTCGTCACTGCTCTGTTCGTACTCGGGTCTGGCCCGAGAAACGCCTCTGCTGCTTCGGGTCGGGGTGACCGCCGCCGCCAACTCGAACTTTGTCCGGCGCGCGCGTAACGTTCGCAGCAATTTTTGCGTTTCGTTTTTTTCGCGTGCCACCCTTTCGCTTTCGTTCGCCTCCAACGTTTTCGTATACGCATCCGCAGCCGCGTCCCGGCGTGCGTTTCTCGCCTCGAACAACCCCACCGCGGCTTCCATCCCGTCCAGGTCCTCGTCCGATGAATGTTGGATGTCGTACCCGAAGTCGTTTTCGGGGAAGTGCAGTACCTCGGAGGAACCGCCCATTGAGGCGAAGGAGATTTTTCCCAGATTCAAGATGGGCAGTTTTGGGATCGCAGTCGGGGGCTCCCGTCGGGTATCACCGCCCGCGCGGGGGACTATTGGGAAGGACGACATGGTCGTGTTCGTGTCGCGTCCACACAACAAACACCGTACACACGCCGCCGGTCGGGTATGACCGACGGCGCGGTCGGGAATGAAGACTTTCCGGCTGAAACGAAAAGACAGTTAACAAATTTCGGGTGCTGCCGACGCGTCCGTCGAGACCGAGTTGAGCAAAACGGCAGCCACTCCCTTGCGCACACGGCGCGGGGTTTCAGGTGGCGTCGAGGTGAACTGAACGTTGGCGCTGTCGCAAGACCAGGGCGGTGGGCACGATGGCCGATTCGGAGGAGGCATCCTCTTCGGATGTCGCATTGCTTGAAACGATCGCGCGTTGCGAGGCCGCGGTCGCGTCGTGGATCGCCGAGAGCGACGAACTAAACGAACGCAAACCACTCGTCTCGGAAGCCACCTTGCGCGCGATGCTTGGCGACGCAACCGACATGCACTCCGCGATTCGCGACGCCGCGCCCGTGGTGATGGCGGTGGAGACGCATTTGATGGAGATGAAGCGTTTAGGGTCGGACGGTAGTACCGGTAGTATCGGGCGTAGTACCGGTAGTACCGGAACCGATGAGACGAGCACGTCGTCTGAAAACTGGGGGTCCAGGGAAAAATCGCGGCACACACTTTTTAACACCCGAAAGAACGGCGAGAACGGCGCCACAGTAGTCGAGCTGTGCGGTCCGACCCGGGGGCACCTCGTCGGTGTTTTGCTACAGCACCTGTTACCGAAACAGTTGGTCCACGAAATCGTGCTGGTGGATTCGCGGTGGCGGAAACGTGGCGAACGAAAAAAGGAGACTACTAACACGGGTTATGCGGAGGACGACGGTTTTTCAACCCATCACTTGGACGCGTTGTCGAAACGATTGACGGCTACCAGAAGCGCGGACTCGTGTATTAACTCGTCACATAACCTCCCTCCAACCCTGACCCTGCACAAAGCCGCCGTGAAGAACGCGTCGCACTTGCAATCGTTGCGAAACGCGTTGGTGAAAGTCACGCAAATCGAAAACAGAAACGGTTTGCTTTTCGTCGCCAGGTACGGCCTTGGGCCATTCACCAAATCCCGCCCGACTGTTCGCTTGTATTACATCACGTTAACCACTTTTCGGTCACAATCGCAGGCGGCTAAGCGGCACGAGCGTTTTGAGGTGCGTGCAGCTTTTTCAAGCGCACTCGTCCACGCCTGTCGGGTTAATAACCCAGAAAGGTGACCCGCCAGAGAAGTTGCCTTCCCTGAAAAGCAAGCTTCAGTTTGTGATTGGTGTTAACCACTTTTGTACCGCGCGGCAGCTGTGGCCGGCGAAGAAACGGTTTCACGAGGTGTCGGGTGCCGGGTTGGGCGCGGGTACGTATGGAGACGGCTTTCCCAAATCCGGGGACACGCTGTTTTCCCGTACAAGACGTTAACCACTTTTCGTGTATCAATCGCAGCGTTCGCGTGTGAGTCGTGGCAAACACATCTACTCACCGGGCTGCGCGACGGAACGAGTAATACTTGTGTGGATAATGGTTCCGGCGATTTGGTGCGCGCGTGGCGACCGGCGGATGCGTCGACGCGAAACCGAGACGAGACACACTTCCCTAAATGCGCGTTGACGATACCGGAACAGATGGAAAGGACGAACACAGCGGTGGCTCTGTGTATCGAGGAAACGCACGGCTGGCGGGTTCGTTTCGATGCAAACATATCGACGCGCGACGCTTCCTATTTCCCTTTGCTCGAAAACTTGAACGGGTTTCCCGCCGTCGCCGGGGTGGTTCTGGTGCGGTGCGAGCCAAAACGTTGGCAAACGGGAGGGTACTCTGTTGAGCACTACATCGCCGCCGATCCTGACAAGCACGGTTTGTGCTACGAAGCGGTGGGGGTTGATAGTCACGGAGCTTTGTTAACCCCGCGAACCGGCGTGGGGTTCGTTTCAATCGCGGCGCACGAACGCGGCGACGTGGAAAATAATTTCGAGAAGATTTCTTTGGGGGGCAACGACGGAAAAAAGGATATCAGATCCGGCCGGTACCTCACGCACGCGGTTATTACGCGGCTTTGCGTGAAGCAAGGGGCACGCGGTGTCGGCGTTACGGAAGCGTTACTTTGTGTGGCGCGCGGGTTTTGCGTTAACGAAACGCCGGTCACGGTGAAGACGGCTTCGGAAAAGGCGTACTTGAGTTTTCTGAAACTGACGTGCGTATTGGGCCTTTCCCAAATCCTGACACACTCTCTGCCACTACGCGACTGACACTTTTCTTTACCTTCTCACAGCTCGCATTTGAAATTCGTCGGGTTCAAAGACCCGAGCGCGGCCGGGGTGAGCAAATCGCGGGGAACGAAAACCGTGGTCGTGGTGGACGGTGCGACTGCACCCGTGAACTCGCGGTTGCGCGAAATAGAAAATTGGGCCCGCGATCGCGACGACGAACGGAACTACGACGTTAGCTGGGGTTCCAGTAAAAGAGAAACAAGTAAAAGTGACGACGACAAAGACGGCGACGACGCCTCTTCGCAACAAACTCGTATCAAAACCGTTTTGAAAAAGGTATGCGGCGCCATGAACCGCGCGGCGCCTGATACGGTTGTTCAATGCGCGGACGCCATGAACGAAGCTTTGTCATCTGATTACAAACAGTGTGACAACTCACGAAAAGAAAGGCTGCCCGAACACGACGAAGACTTACAAAAGGAAAGTCTCTCCGAACCCGAACCCAACGCCGTCGCGGCCGCCGCCGCCGTGTACTTCACCAAGCGCGTTTGGCGAGAACCGCGGTACGCGGTGGTGTTTGCCCGGATAGTCAAACTAGTCACCTGTGCGGTGTTTAAAAAAACGCTTCTCGTAACGGCCGTTACGCAAAGTTTCGTGAACGTCGCGGACGAGCGCGTCAACGGCGCTTCGGTGTTTTTCGCCGCGATTTGCAACGAAAACGTTTTCGGCGACGACGATGAAGGACAAAGGATGATACGTGCCACGCTTCTTGAGTTAATACACAACGCGAAAGTTGAAACGTCTGGTGATGAAGGAGGGAATTGCCCCACCAGCAACGCGGTTCACAACAAAGCCTTGCGTTCCCTATGCGTTTTCGCTGAAACGGGCGCGGTTGTGAAGTTCCCCGATCTAAACGAACGCGTGCGGTTGGTTTTGGTGAACGCGACGGCGCGCTTTACGGGAACGCAATCCGCCTTCGCCGCGGAGCGCGCGTTGCGGGTTTTCGAGACCAGCTGCGCGGTTGGTGATTGTGAGGCGGGTAGTAAGACGAACGGAAACGCGTTTGGTGACTGCGTTGGTTCGAAACCCACGCGGGGGTTCTTTAGCTACGGCCGCGGGCAGAGCTTGTCGAGGTTGGAAACGCACCGGGAAGCGGTGATTGATTTTTCTCGAAACGCGAAGGTGGGCGCGATTAGCAAAACCGCCAACAAACTGCACATCGTCAACGCCGGCACCGCGCAAGCCGTGGAGCGCGGTATGCTGCAAGGATGGGTGTTTCAGTACATCGGGGGGGGGGCGAACGCGCGAAGCGTTGAAGCTAGTAGACTAAAGAGTGCTGAAGCTAGTAGACTTAAGAGTGCTGACGCTAGTGAACTATAAAGTGCTGAAGCTACTCGACGGGTATGACTAGTTAACCATACTACCGACTCTATTCACCGATGACTAGTTACCCATACGACGACTCTCGCTTCGCTTTCCAAAAAAACTAAAAGTCGTTGAACCGGTGCAGCACGACGACGCCGTCCGCGACCGTCGCCCACGCGATTTTGGTCCCCAAGTTTTGTTCGCCCAACGCGGTGAGCCGTTTCGCCGCGCCGCGCCTTTCGTGACACGACGGCACGAACCGGTGAGCTTCGTCTCCGTTTTCCGAAGCTTTAAGAAACACGTAAAACGAAACGGCGCCTGGGTTTTTTTTCGAAAACGTGTTCCCGTCGGGAACGAACGCCGCGAACAAAGGATTTGAACCGCTGAGTGAGCTTTGAACCAAGGACCTCGTGGTCGCAGTGCTACCCGTTTGTTTAACCACCTCGACAGGGACGAGGGTAGGGCTTTTAGTCCGCGAATCGCGCGAACCCGTTCCCAGCCACCGCGCGGCGCTCGGGTACCACCCGCGCGGGCGCCCGATGCTTTCGCCGCGCAGCGCGGTGTCACGACTACCGACCGTACTGCTGATCGTATTTTCAGTCACGAGCGCAGCATCGCACCAAGTGCCACGTCCTCGCGCGGACCCATCTTCCATATGCGTATTTAGTGAATACCCGGTTTTGTCACCCGCGTCACCCGCAAACCGCCGCACGACGTACCCGCGCCGCACCAGAAACGCGTAGAGCAAGTACGCGTCGTTCGAAACGCCTCCCGATTCGGCGACCACGCGGTGCGCGCGACGCAGGGACATGGGTCGTTGTTCCGGGTTTGCGTTGCTTGCATCAGGGTTTGCATTTTTTGCCCCAGGGTTTGTATGCGTTGTAGTCACCGAAACAACGTCGTCCAGAAACAGCACCGCGCGCTCGGTTTCCACTAGGAACAAAACCTCCTCCGGCCTGAGAAACTGATTGGCGCCTTCGTTGAAGCCCATCTTGGTGAGGTGCTTGCCTCGCGCGCGTACTACTTTCGCGACACGCTTTTTGGGATCCCACACGCACACCGTGACGTTGTCCGATTGCGCCTGCAACGGCTTTGACATCGCGTTTAGAGTTTCCTTGAACGCGTCAAGCACGTTTGGGTGGTTCCGCAGGGACCCGCCATCGTCGCGGTGGCTCGCCGCCGTTTGCGTGTCGCAAAAAGCTCGCGTCGCTTTCGGGCCGCCTCGTTTGAACAACCTGGAGACCTCAGGAGGAAAACTAGCGTCCCTTTTCTCGCCCCGGCCCGAGGAAGTCGGGTGGTCCATTCTCCTGTGGAACCCGCGGGTCCGACCGGAACCCGGAACAACCACACCCAGGCGCGACGCGCGCGTGATTGACTGTCGGCATCGAAAAAGCGGAAGAACGAAGAAGTCAACTTTCCAGCACGAATCCTTCCGCTTATCCGTTGAGTGTGTTTCTCACGTTCCGATATCCACCACGCGGTGCCTTTGCGTCGCGCCAGTTGTGTACGCACTGGCGGCACCCGTGGCCCACGGGTCGGCGCGGAACGGACTCGGTGTGCGGTGTTACAGTACGTAACACCCGCGGTCACCGTGAAGAGATGCATTCGCGCCTTGGGGTGTTGAAACGGGGAGGGAGCGACGAGGATGTTTCGAGAGCGGAAACGCACGGCGGCGCTTCGAAACTTTGGAACGGCCGGGGCACGGGAAGTGGTGCTAACGCGCGCGAGGTCGCGGTGGACATCAACGACGGTGACTCAACAGGTACAACACTCGGTTCACTGCACTTCAACGACGAGCTGAGCTCGGGTGGTGATAGCGACGACTCGAACGGCACGGTGGTGACTCATCACAACAACGAGAAGGACGTGAAGCAACGTCGGGACGGCGCGATACGCGACGGGTACGTCTCGGTTGACGTGGAGGCTTCCGGTGTCGTCTACGGTACCAACGAGAGGAGTTTCATTAGTCAAGCAGGCGGCTCGGTGGGAAGCATCGGCACGACCTCGCAAAGTCTGGTTGCCGGTCTGATGACTCCTCCAAACTTACCAGGGTTGTTCACCGGAACGAGTCCCCTGAAACGAGTGGATTCGCAAACGCACGTCAAGCGCGCGATACAAAGCGTGCCGGGGCTGCACAAGCGGGGGATCGATTTGCCGATGACAAGGAGGCTTGCTTTTAGAAAGTGCAGGAGCTTCGCCCGGAACAAGGCGCTGATTGTTTTGCTGTGCGTGCTGGCGTTTGTCGCGGTGGTGTCGCGACGAAACGGCGCGCATTCGGTTGATGCGCAATCGATTGCGAGTTCCAGCTCCAATCGTTCCACGCGTCATCCGGGTATAGACGCTTCTTTTCGCCCGCACAACCTCGTTCCTGGGTTCGGGAGGGGTGGGACGGTGGGCCGTGGTGGACACGAACACACTGGGGGTGGTGGGTTGCGAGAGAAAGGGAACGGGGAGGGGGGGTAGCAGAACGAATTTAATATTTTTATGACAGAAGAGAGAATCGAGAATCACTTCTGCAGATGATTTTGCATCACGTGACGAAAGAGGTGTTGTGTTGCGTCCCGTAAGCCTGCTCGCCGTTCGTTCGCCGCCATCCGTCGACTGCGCTTCGTGAAGGCACGCGCGCATCGTCGTTCACCCGAGGGAGTGTGCGTCCGAGCACGACTTCGTAAACCCCAAAAGTAAAGCAGGTCGGAAACACGCCACCTTGGTGTGGAGCGGCGCGTTCCAAAGGTGCGCACGGTATTTTCTGGCGCGTGCGCATGGTTGAATTCGCGCGACATGTGACACGGACGTGGTGTCGCGGTGTGGGTTCTGTCGATCCACCGCACACGTGTTTCTCGACGGCGTTGCTTTCGGCACGCCGTCCCGATTCCAGCGGTCCGCGAATTCGCCCCGAATCGCGTGTGCCTCGAACCTCGAATCGAGTCGCCCGGGCACAACACACGCGGTGTTTCAGGAAACGTCGCGGTTCCTGGAGGCGTGTGCGACGTGAATGATGGAAAATGCGCGACACCCCCCCGTGGGTGTGTACGTGCCACGCATCGCCCCCAACCTCCTACCGTCCCACGAACACGTTCCTGACACCACAACCCACGTCCGTACCACGCACAGAAATCGGGGGTACAAACACACCACCAGAGTCACCGCGGGGACGTGCCATCCCGTGGTGACTCCCCACCGCGGTCATGATGAGCTTATTCAAGAAGGCGGAAGCCCATGCGGCGGCCAAGCCCGACCCGAAGGGAACCGGGTACGACCTCGACATCGAAGCCGACGGGGACGACCCCGCCACCGCCGCGACCGTGGTGAACGCGCTGTATGCGAAGTACAAGAAAAACGTACGTGTGGCGTCCCCGAGTTGGGGTCCCTTTCGGTCCCAACGAACACGTCCCGATGGTGACATCAATTGACGAACCGTTTTGGGCTTTTCTGTTTCCCCCAAACCGAGATTAGTCATCGCGTAATCCGCGTCGTCGCGAACGGAAGCACGTTTTGTTTCGTTCGAAGGGAGTTTTCTGGGTAGACACCAGTGGTGTCAAGGCGCACGCGAACCTCGCACGGTGCCTCCAAGACCTAAGGCCGCGAAAAGAGCTGTGACTCGCGTCCGAATGCGCGACCGAAACGGTTGCGCGATGTCAGCTCCGAAAATCGTAAAAAATCTGACCCCTTTTCTCCCAAAATTCCCAACTGTTTTCTGAAACAGCACGAGCGCCGCAAGGACTACGCGAGTTTATTTTCCTTTCTTATCTTCGTGGGTTTCTACATGAGCATTCTGTTCCTGCAGCGAAGCGCCAGCGAGGCGTACGAGCTGACGAGCACGCTGAAAAACAACCTGATTCCCGAAGACACCACGATGAAGGGAAGCGCGGAGGTGCGGGATTGGATCGCGTCAGTGGTGACGACGACCTGGCAAGACGCGCGGTGCGGGGACGGGCGGTGCGAAGGTAAGTATTTTCCATTTACCAAATCCCAACACTGTTTGCCCATACGAGACTGACACTTTCTTTTATTTATCTCAGCGCCGTTCGAGTACCCCGAGTACGGCCGGTTCGGGTGCAAAGCGGATTGCAACTTGCTGAAAACCGAGTCCCAGATAACGCCCATTCAGATTGACGTGTACTTCAACTTCTCGCACCCCAAGGGGAGCGTCTCACCAATTGACTTGATGCAAGACGCGTCTTGGAACCTGTGTCCGATGGAGGTTGACGAGCTTATCGGGCCGAAAAAGATCTTCCACGGTAAGTATATCCCAATAACCACATTCCACCGACTGAATGCCCATACGAGACTGACACTTTCTTTTTTATTTCAATCAGGCAGCGATTGCTACTACGAGACGGACCAGCGGTTCGAGCAACAGGTTGGGCACGTCGTGCGGGAGATCGACGACGTCCCGGATGGGGACTGGTCCGTGGTGGTGAAGAAGGACATTTTTCTAAAAGTCGCGGGCGCGGTCCGGCCGCGGTTCAACGTTACCGTTGAGGCGAAAAACAAAAGACTACTGCTCGCCGCGCACTACGGCCAGATCCGACGCAAGTACGAGGTCACAACCTACCAGGTACGTATTGGGGCTTTCACCGAATCCTGACACACTGTTTGCCAACACAAGACTGACACTTTTCTTTTACAAAAACAGGCGATCAAAACGCACTTGGAAAAAACAAACCTCACCCTGGCGCACGAACAGCTTCAGCTTTACCTTGACATCACGAACAACTCGTTGGTCGAGGCGAACGCAACCGCGGCGACGACCGCGGCGACCGCGAACACGACGAACCCGTACGACTGGGACGGTAACCAAACGGCTTTGGTGGCGGACATGCTGTTGCGGCGCACGATGGTGAACGTCAGCATGGCGGCCGGTTCGCTTTGCGCGAGCTCCTTCACCGGCGAACAGTACCTCAACGTCACCGACTACGCCGCCGTGCCTATTACCCTGTACAACGCGACGTTGTTTTCCTCGGACGGGGATTTGCAGACAAACGGGTGTTCGTGCGTGCAAGGCGCCGAGCTCAACTTGGACCCTGAAACGTACTGCTACTGCTACGGCCCGCTCGCGGTGAACCCCGACGCGGTGGTGGACCCGAACCGAGTCGGCGTTGAGAACGTCACCGTGAGCTTCACCGTGGCAAAACAAAGAGCGTGCAGCGAAGTATGGCGGTGGCTACTACTGGACACGTCCACGTCATGGAACCAACACCTCTCCCTTGCGTGGACGGCGAACATCGCCGCGCAGGTACGTATTTCCCAATCACCACATTTCGCCTCCCTGATTGCCCATACGAGACGTTGACCACTTTCTTTTTATCGTATCAGGCGACCGCCCAAAGCGTGGCAGACACGGAGTTCACGTCCGTTCTGACCTGGCTGTCGCAGCTCTCGCCTGTGACGTTTTTCGAAATCAACCAGATGAAAGGCACGGACGTCACGCGTCTGGACGAAGCTTCCCTCACCACGCTTAAAAACGACAACGTGGTATCCGAGCGCGCTTTGGACGGCAACGCCACGGTTGTCGCCAACGCGATTCGCACGAGCTACCCGTACCACGAGCAGCTCATCGCGCTGATCGACGCGCGTCTCGCGGTGGTTAACACCCCCACCCTCACCACGCCCCTGTACGCCTCCCCCCCCGAGTTCCCCTTCAACTTTACGTACATGGTCCCCACGTCCCTGGACATCGCCAACGCGTTGTACCCCGACGACGACCTGCACGCCGAAGTCGACGTGGACATCGTGGAGTGGAACCCCGCGGTTTTGGCGCGGCAGCAGTACGCGTTTATGACGTGTAACCTGTTGGAAAGGGCGGAGCAGGTACGTGTTGGGGCTTTCCCAAACACCGCCACTGTTTTATCTCTCAGCTGGTGACTATTTGTCCATACATCGCCCAATACATGACTGACACTTTGTTTTACCTTTCTCAGTACGTCGGGACGTGTGTGAAACCTGAAGACGCGGTGGACCCGGCGACGAACCAACCCGGGCCGATGGTGGAGGACCCGGAGTACGCCAACGTGGACGGGCGAACGTCCATCTACCTTACCCAGACTCGTTTCCAGAAGCTGTGCGAGGGCATTTGCGTGTGCGAAGTCGACGCTTTGGACGCGGATGGGGGCGACGTTGTTAAAAAAGGGTGCGCCACGATCGCGGGGCCGGGTCACTTCTGTACGTGCGAAGTTTGCCGGGTAACCGCGCAGGTACGTATTGCATTTCTCAAATCCCACCCACACTGTTTGTCCATACAAGACTGACACTTTTCGTTCACAATCGCAGTTCGACAACGTTGAGTACCCGGGCAACGCGACCGCGGTTGCGAAACGGCGGCTTCTCGGGTTTGGCGGCGGCGGCGGCGACGGAATGTCGCGCGCCGAGTTCGCGGCGAGGGGTGACCGGTGGAGTTTGCCTCATCGCCGGTTACTGCTAGAGAACGGCCCGCAACGACGACGACAAGGCAGGAACGGCCGGAAACTACTTCAAACCGACCTGGACACCATCCTCACCGCGGTGCAAGCCCTGGCGGTGAAGCAAAGCAACATCGACACGAACGTCGCGGCGGTGCAGCAGGCGCAGGCGATTGCGAACCAAGACGCGAACGACCACCATTCGGACACGGCGCTCGAAACGATCATCAAAGCGGGGTTCGACGACTTGAAAAAAGGCACCGATTCGTTATCCGCGTCTCTTGAAGAGATTCTCGCCAAACAACAACAAGCCCTTGCCGCGGCGCAGGAGAGCTTGGCGATTCAGGTACGGCCGGACGGGGCTTTCCCAAATCCGACACACCGCCCGTTTTACCTCTAACGCGCCTGTGACTGTTCGGACCTTTCGCTGGTGACTGTTCCGACCGATTACCCTCCCTGTTGCTGACCAGGCCATCGTCCAATACACGTCCAATACACGCCCAACAAATGGACTGACCCTTTCTGTTTCCGTACACGCAGGAGCGCACGAACGCGCTCGCGGAATCCGCGGAGCGATCCATCGCGAGGCTCGAAACCGCGGTGCAGAAACAAAGGGAGTCCATCCAGAACGCGTACAAAACAGGCGCGTTCGCGGACGTGGCGCAGTACGTCGCGATCCAGGAGGACGCGGTTATTACGCGCGAACGGAAAGCGAAGGTACGTATTTCCCATTTAACACATTCCGCCGATTGACTGCTATACGGGACTGACACTTTCTTTTATTTATCTCAGGAAAACCTGCTCATGAACTCGCCGTGCCAAATGAAAGTGCTTTACTACTCGTTTTCGCTCGGTGCGTATTTCCCACCTGACTGTTTGTCCATACATCGCGATATACTCGTACCAGAAGGGACTACCACCTCTGACTGTTCAGACCGATTATGGTGACTGTTGTCCATACATTGTCAATACGCGCGACATACTCGTCCTGCGAAGGGAGCGTTACCTCTGACTGTTTGTCCATACATCGCGATATACTCGTCCTTTCCGAAGGGACGGGTATTATCGGATGCCCATACTCGTCCTGCGAAGGGACGGTCATCACCTGTGCCCATTACCACGACTGTTTACTCGTACTATGGAGTACACTCTCCAATCCCTCGTACTATGGAGCACGGTATACCCTTCCCAACCCCGGAAATACACGTCACGACCGACTGACACTTTCGGCGTTACTCGTGCCAGACAACTTCAACAACACGGTGCCGCCCGTGGCGTACCGCGAACGTTTCGTCGGGCTGAACAACAGGGTGTTGGCCGGGATGCTGATATACGTGGAACGCAAGAACCTGATGAAGTGTACGTCCTCGCGCTTCGACGACATCGACGCCACGTGCAGCGGCGGCCGGGACGTCGCGAGCTACGGCGTGGATCCCGTTTTCAAGCTGGGTACGTTTTTTTCCCAGTCTCAGACTGTTTGCCTGGACCACGTACTCGACCGGGTAATACCACCTTCCGCTTCGAACCACCACGACCTAGCATTACTCTTCGCCGGTACTAACCACCTGCACTACCCCAAATCACCTGACTGTTTCTCCGCTACCCCAAAACCCCAGGAACCCCACTGTACGTCGCGGATTACGACAACTTCGAAACCCTCACGAAAGTGTACAACTGCTCCGAGTTTAGTAACGCGGACGTGGGGATCAGTGCCACGTACAACGACGGCGCCGACGCCTCGGTCACGGGGAACCACGCGCCGTACTGCCAGGAGCTGTACAACGCGAGGTACGTCCGGACCTGGCTTTCCCAAACCCAAACGCACCGGCCGTTTACCTGCGCCGCGTGAAGTGCCGTCACGGCAAACGTGTTGCCACCCCGATAAGCGCATATCCGAGCGCAACACGGTTCACGCACGGCACGCAATTCGCCCCGCACTTCCGCGACTGACTTTTTTCGTCTCCCGACCCAAAAGGGACATCCCGTACGGGTTCCGGCACAAAGCCTTGCCCGGGTACGCCGCGGGGTTCCCGTTCTTTTTCGACATAAACTTAAGCGCGGAGGAAGCCCAGCGCTGGATCGACGTGATGAACTACGGGTTGATGGTACGTGTTGGCCTTTCACCCACTCCCGGCTTCTCTGTTTGCTGATACTCCCACCACGACGGCGCGGTACCTCTGTCCTGACTGTTTGTCCATACGTCGCGATACGCCAGATTGACGTTTTTCTTCACAACCGCAGATCGACGACGTGAAAACCCAAAAAGTCACGGCGCAGTTGATCGTGTACAACGCAGAGCTCGGGTACTTTGGTAACGTGATGGTGTTTTTCGAGTTCAGCGAAGGTACGTGTTGGGGCTTTCCAAATCATGGACTCCCTGTTTCCCCACACGACACTGACGCTTTTCTTTTACTTTTACAAAAAAAGGCGGCAAGGTTCGAGTAACGCACTCGTTGAACACGATCAAGGTCGAGCTATACGACACGCAAGCCGACATGAGCCGCCTCGCGATGGAGATAATCCTAGTCCTAGGCGTGGCTTGGTCGGTTTACGAAGAGCTGATGGACGTGGTTGATACGAAAAAGCGAACCGGCACGTACGGCGCGTATTTCAGCTCGGTGTGGAACTACGTCGACGTCGCGTCAATCACGCTTCACGTCGTGACCCTGATCATGTGGTTTTCCTACGGGTACGTATTGCGCGTCTCCCAAATCCCACCACTGTTCGGCCCGAGTACGGGTGACTGTTTGCCCATACACGGATTGACACTTTTTTTTCCAAAAACAGCTTCGGGCTCGCCGCGAACTTCGCGCCCGACATCCACTACGACATTTACAAAAACCTAGAAGCCTCCGCGTTCGTGACTAATTTGAAGGTCCCGAACCAGATGGTGGAGATGGGGGCTATGTTTCTTGAGATGAAAAGCCTGGTGGAGTACTTGCAGCTGTACATGACCTTCAGCGGAATAAACATCATGTTGCTTCTTGGGCGAATTTTAAAGCTGATGGATTTCCAGCCGAGGCTCGGCGTGATAACGCACACCCTCGCCCTCGCAACCGCGGACCTGACCCATTTCTTCGTGATTTTCGCCATGATCTTCATGGGGTACGCGTTCATCGGGCACGTCATTTTCGGGTACTCCTCGAGCGTACGTATTGTATTTCCCTAATCCCAACACTGTTTTACCGAAGATGGCGACTGTTTGTCCATACATCGCGATATTCATGATTGACACTTTCTTTTATTTATCTCAGCACTTCGCGGACATCACCGCGAGCGTCAACTCGCTTTTTCAGAACCTGCTGGGCGACATCACGTACGTAGTGTGCGGCTTTCCCAAATCCGCCACACTGTTTCAACTGTCACGAAAAGGAAGTACCGTGACACAGTCCGGCCGCCCGACTGTTTACGCATACCCCGTCAATTTCCCGATTGACCGTTATCGCTCCGACCGACTGTTTACGCATACAGGTACTTCATGGAGGATTTCAAAACCGCCAACGGGTTGAACTTCGTGGTCGCGATGATCTACTTCTACAGCTTCAACATCTTCGTGTTTATGATTCTGTTTAATTTTTTGCTGGCGATTATTTGCGACGCGTTTGGCGAGGTCAAGGCAAACGCTTCTGAAAGCGTTTCAGTCAGCACCGAGCTCGGGCCGATGTTGAATGACAGCTGGCGAAGCACCTTCCGGTCGTTCTACCGCAACCACGTTCCCGAAAGCAGAGTCAGGTGAGTATTTCCCAATCACCACATTCCGCCGACTGAATGCCCATACGAGGCTGACACTTCCGGCTTTTATCGTATCAGGCGGCAACTGAAAATCTGGCGCGGCGAGAACCCCGACGAAAGCGACGAGGAGGTGTTTGACGAACCTGATTTGAAGGTGCTGAAGTACGACGACACTAAGGAGCTTGATATGGCGGGGTTGAAAAGGGTGTTACGAAGGTGCGTGGTGGAGACGTACCAGCGAAGCGCCGAGAGTAACTTTTTGCTTTCAAACCGAACGGGCGGCGGCGGAGGCGGCCCTTCCAACCCGTTTTTCAAAAAGAAAAACGCGAACAAAGACGCCCTGGCCACCGCGAGCGAAATCGAACAAGCCGCGGAGATGCTGATGAAGCAAATGGGCGTGCCTCCGGAAGGTGCGGCGGAGGATGACGACGGGCCGAGTGAGTTGGAGCAGTTGCAGGGGTCCCTAGAGAAGCTTTTGAAGGCGCAGCAAAGGCTGGTGGAGGGCCAGGTGAAAGTGATCGAAGGCCAGGCCAAGATGGCGGACCGCCAGGAACGGCTGAGCGATTTGGAGAAACGCATCCTGGGGGTGCTGGAGAAACCGCCTTCGGGGCGTTGAGATTTATTGAGGAGGAGTGAGTTTAATTTGAGGAGGAGTGAGTCAGGGGGCGTCGGAGAGGGGGCGCGCCCGCACTGTTTTTATTGTACCATGCTTTCATCCAAAAAAACTTGATTTGAGACTCTTGCAGACTACTCGCCATACGACCAACGGATTTGACGAATCAAAACGCAGCGGTTTTCTGGAGATCTTTTTCATCCGACTCACGATGTTCGACGGGGGTGTGCGTCTCATCCCATCCTTCTCATCACTGCGCGTCGCGCCTACACGCACCGTCATCGCACGGCTCGCGTCGTGTTGATCGTTCCCGAACGACGTCCCACCAAATGGGCGTCCCTTTGGCGGCGTGTTACACGCAAACGCGCGCGGTGCACACACCAGCGCGTCAGTTGAGCACGACACCAAACAGATTTCCCAAAACAAATCGCCCACGCGCGGTCGTGCCCCCGGGCGGCGTGTCCGGACGCGGCAGCGGCGCTAAATTCACAGGACGACGACGCGCGCTTTCGGACAAGGAAGCAGCAGACCCGGCTGACAACAGCACCGAGTCGGAGGAAAAATCCGGCGAGTGCCCGCTCGGGTTCGGCAAGAACGGAAGGATCACGAACGCGGTGGATGGTGTTAAGAAATCCATCTACCTCTCCTTCATGCAAAGCGCGTCTCCGCTGACCATGGAAGAAGCCGCGGCGAGTGCTGCGGCTGCTGACCCTAAAGACGTGATGATCTTGGATAACGCGGTGTTTCTGCAAAGCTTAAAAAAAGCAATCGAAGACCCAGTGGGGATGCCCGCCGCGATTCTCGATTGGCACATGAAAGTCGATAACGACACCGTCGGGATCAAAAACCCTCTAGGCCCCGGGTGCGTGTCAACCATAGACCCGCGAGTAGTGGAGTACATATGCAAAACCAACGCGCAGAACTATCGCGACCGGCTGTTGCCGCCTATCTTCAACCTGGTCCTGAAAGACCTCGGCGTGACCGGGTCCCAGGGCGAGTACAACAGGGCGCACCGCAAGGTTTGTCAGAAACCCTTCATCAACAACAACTTTCTCAAGACGTTTTCCACGGTGGTGGAGTCGCGCGTGCAGCACTTGTGCGACAGCTGGGAAATGGCGAGCGACGCGGAGGTTTTGAAAGCAGCCGGGCATGGCAACACCGCGGAGACTCCGTACATGGTCACGGACGTGGATTTGCACAGCCAACATTTACTCCTCGATATCATCTCGCCGATCTCGTTCGACCACAGCTTCGAGTTGTTACAAAAAAGCCGAGAAGTGATCACGGGGGCAGAACAGAAGTTCAAACCCAACCCCATGCTTGAGGCGTACCACCGAAGCGCGGAGATCATGGGGGAGGTGTTTATCACGCCGTTACCTCTGTTGGAACTCGGGGCGAAACTTGGAATCGGCCGGTTACGGGAACTCACCGCGGCGTACGACGACTTGGAGAAGATGGGCGACGAGATTGTTAAAAACCGCCGCGCGCAGCACACGGCGACTCTTGAAAAAGGCGGTGAAATCGAACAGGTTTGTTTGCTTGACACCATGCTTTTCCTGACCGACCCTGACACGGGCGAAAGGGCGTACACGGATGAGGAACTCTGGGGTGACATGAACGACATCATGGCCGCCGGGCACCAAACCCAAGCCGCGACGATGACCATGGCGCTGCTTTACATTTCGCGGGACGAGAAGGTTAAAAGGTTGGTGGAGGAGGAGGTTGCGCTTTTGGGCGGGCGCGCGCCCACTTTCGAGGACGTCTCGGAAGGCCGACTGACCTACACCCAGCATGTCATAAAAGAAGTGCTGCGCATGCACCCGCCGATTCACATGTTCCCCAGGTTAGCCACCGCGGCGGACACCATGCCTACCGGCCACAAAGTAGCGGCGGGGGACATTATTTTGCTAAGCACCTGGGCCATGGGCCGTAACCCTCGTGTTTGGGAAGACCCCGAGCGGTTCGACCCCGATCGGTTCAGCGATGAACGGCTCACGCAGCTCGCGACGGAGCAGGCGGATAAAGACGCGACCCCCGACGAAATCGACCGAGCGGTGACGATGTTAAAAAGGTACGTAATTGGGCCTTTCCCAGATCCCAAGATTTGCCCATACTCGTACCAGAAGGGACTGTTACCTTTGACTGTTTGTCCATACATCGCGATATACTCGTCCTGCGAAGGGACGTTTTCCCTCTGCCCTGACTGTTCCGACCGATTATGGTGACTGTTGTCCATACATCGTCCAATACATCGCGATACACAAGACTGACACTTTTCTTTCACAATCAAAGCGGGCGCGATTTCATCTACACGCCGTTTGGGGCCGGGCCGCGGAGCTGCATCGGGGGTTTGTTTTCGCTGTTAACGGTAACCACGATCGTCGCGAGTTGCGTTCAAAAGTTCGACTTTTCCCCCGATGAAAAATCTCTTCCCAAAGACGCCCCCATTCCGTTGCGCTACGACGTCACCATGTGCTACCCGAACGGGTTGAAAATGAAGGTGAAGCGGCGGGATGTTGACGGGAAGACGTTGAAGACTGTGGACAGACAGCCGGCGGCTTCGGCGCGATGAAGGAACTTGTTTTTGAAGTGAAAATACAGGAGCACAGCACAAGTTAGTTGTAAGAAATACGCTACTCGCGGTCAACACAGAACTACCGCCTCTACCTTCTGAATATGACACGCACCAACACTCGAAGCGCCATGGCGAGTACCTGCCGCGTGAAGATCTGCGCGAACCGCACGGCGAAGCCTCGGACCAAGGTTCCCGCTACCCGCCCTAAACCCCCGAGTACTACGTGACTAGAAGTAGACCCCTGTCCGGGAGGAGGCGGGGTTCGGGTGTTACTTCCCCAGCCCCCGTTTTCGAACACTCTACTATTATGAGGAACCCCGCCGCTTTTTTTGGGGTTGTTGTAGTAGTCGTACTGCCCGCCGACGCCCACCACGCGCTCTTCGACTTTCGTGGACGCGCCGTGTCTGGTGGTGGTTGTGGTGGTTTTCCTAACCACTCTTCGCCCATCCGCGCGCGTGATGATCTCTTCGTGCACCTCAACTTCCATGCCCCCCGCCCCCCCTTGTCCATTACCCATCGCCCCAAACACCTTCTTCGCGAGCTCCGCCCACTGCTCGGGGGTGACGCCTTGCCGGCCGTTCACGGATCCGTTCATCGTTTGGCCCGCTCCGAACGTTCCGAATCCATCAGCACTGCCCGGCCGCGACCCCGCGCTCCGCGTGAACTCCTTCACGAAATCGCGAAGAAAAGGATTATTTCCGAACATCTCGTTGAACACTTTGTCCGCGTCCTGTCGTGAATAGTCAGTGCCGCCGTGCGCCCACGTGTTCCCTGACGCGTCCCGGCGGTAGGCGCCGCCCGAGCCGCCGTTAGACGATGACGACGACTGATCGGAATTCGTGTATCCACTTTGCGCGGACCCATCAGATTGAGAGTACCCATTGCTCCTTCCTCCACTGCTACCTGACCCCCCAGCACCCCGTCCGCCGCCCCCCGCGCTCAGCGCCTGGTATGCCTCGGACACGAGCTTGAACTTCTTCTCCGCGGTCGCTTTCGCAGACCCATCCTTGTGCCGGTCGGGATGCCATTTCATGGCTTCCCTGCGGTACGCCTTTTTTAGTTCATCGGCAGATGCTCCGGGCTTCACGCCCAAGGTGTCGTAGAAACTAGCGCTTGTCACATTAGACGCGGTGAAGCCGCGGGTGGTTGCGTTTAGGGATGGACGCTGACGTGTAGTACCCCATGGAGTACCCCAAGTCCCTCGCGCATCACGGGTACCTGAAGAAGTCCCTGGAAACCCAGCTTGATTAATCACATCGCAACGGGTGCCCGCTTGTGTCGTGAACGCCGCCGCCGCGTGGGGAAACGACCAACCCCCGTCGCCCGGTGACGACGGCGCTGTCGTCCACCGCCGCGCCGCGAAACGCGCCGCCGCCGCGCATCGGCTCATCGCGGGCCACGATGAGGAGGACGCCGCGATGATAGGGGAGTTCGTGGCGAGACAAGTGTCGACTTGGCAAAAAATTGGGAGGCAGCAGGCGCACTGATAACCAATTTCCCTATTTCCGCCTGAAGGCAAGTCGTACGACAGTCTCCTTTTTCTGCTAATTGGGGGACGGTGTGTGGCCAGGTGTCACCCTGTCGTGAGGTGGCAAGCCGAGGTTCCATGTTTTTGGCCTTTTGGTTTTAACAGGTCGAAAAATGTCGGCGTACATCCTAGACGTCGCGGTCGAACCCGGCCCCTCCAAGCGGCACTGCGGATCGCACGTCGCGCACCGCGTGGGGTGTCGCGTTCACGCGTTTCGAACTCTTTAGCTCTATCGCACCAAGAGCCGTTCCCGCCTTCGCACGAAGCGCGCCGGCGACGCTTATCCCCGGACCCATCTTCTTTTTACTGTTCAAAAGACGCGTGTTTGCTACTTAGTGTTTTCCATGGCAGCCTCGTCCATGCGCGCGTTCGCGTCTACGCACGCAGTGGGTTCCCGCGTCGCGTCAGGTGGTTTAACCGGACGCGCACGTACGCATGGTGCATCACCCAAGCTTGTTGTTGTGCACAAACCCACGCGCCGCGGTCGCGGGAACTTCAGCACCGTCCGTGCGTCCGTCAAAGCGGACGACGTCCCCGAGCCCGTCGCCATTGAAGCCGCTGCTGTTACCTCTGCCCCCCCCGCTGCCGCCACCGCGGTCGCCCCGTCCACCCCGAACGACGTGTCCGTCGCGACCGCGAACATCGCGCCACTTGGCAGCAACTTAAGCGCGCTTCAGGCGCAGCTCGCGGCGTTGAGCGCGACGAACGCGGCTTTGGTGTCAGATTTAGAAGCGATGGCGAAGAAACCGGAGGTTGCTAAAACCAAGGAACAGGAAAAGGAAGCCAACCGCTTGGCCGCGATTGCGGACCCGCTGGCGCACGCGGGCCTCGCGAAACCGATCGGGTACGTGGACGTGATCGAACCGAGGGTGTTGGCTCCAGGCGAGTTGTTGATTCAAAACATGGCGGACGACATCAAGTGGCCGAGCCCGGACGAACAACCGCCGTTCTGGGAGCGCGCGCCGTATCCTTCGCCGCTGAAAAACAACGCGGACGACGAGTTAACCAACGCTAAAAAAACCGACCAGCCCCTTCACGTCGTGCACGTCACCGCAGAGATGGCCCCTATTGCAAAGGTTGGCGGTTTAGGCGATGTCGTTACCGGGCTAGCGCGCGCGCACCTGCTGAACGGACACAACGTCGAGGTGATTCTTCCGTACTACTCGAGCATTGAGGGCAAGGTCGACCAACTGCAACACGTCATGGACTTCGACGTCACGAAAGGCAAGGAAACGGAGTGGGACGGAGTTAGGGAGATTAAACTGGATAACTTCTCCACGAGCATGTACACCGGGGTGATCGGCGGGTGTAACGTTATTTTACTGAAACCGGCGGCGAAGGAGCGAAGCAACATCTTCGTTGGCGGCAAGATCTACGGCGGCAGTTACAACGAACTGGAAAGCTACCTTTATTTCTGCCGAGCCGCGTTGGAGTGCTTGAAAGTCACGAACCGCGATCCGAACGTGATTCACGTGCACGAGTGGCAGTGCTCAGGTACGTATTGTGCGTTTCCCAAATCCCGGCCTCCCTGTTTGCCCATACTCGACTGACACTTTCCGTTCACAATCTCAGCCGTGGCGATGCTTTACTGGGATTTGTACCACGCGGAGGGGATGTTGCGTAACGCGAAAATAATGCTCACGATTCACAACATGGACAACACCGGGGAGTGTAGGCAGGAGGAGTTCATCGCGACCGGGGTTTCGGGGGTGGAGTTCAACACTTTGGAAAAAGCGATGGACGAGAGGACGATCGGGCACAACCCGGAACGTTTGTGCCTTTTGAAAGGCGCCATTGTGTACTCCAACTACGTCACCACGGTGCGCATCGCGGAACCCCAAACCCCACGACCCGACTGTTTGATGCCCTGTATGGAGTGCAGTCAGACAGTCTTACCACTACAACGATGATGGGTACCACTACTCCTTTCTTAATCCAACTCTCTGACTGTTTGCTCATACAAGTCACTGACCGATTTCCTTTTTCAATCAGGTTTCGCCCACCTACGCTAAAGACGCTTTGTCCGGCGGCGGCGGTTTTCTGAACAAAACGCTGGGAAAGGTGCGGACGAAATTCCGAGGCGTGTTGAACGGCGTGGACGAACAGATATGGGACGCGCGGTTGGACCCGTATCTTCCCGCTTCGTTCAAACCAGGCCAAATGCAGGGGAAAGCGCTTTGTAAGCGATACCTGCAGCAAGGGCTCGGGATGGACGTGAATCCGGATAAGCCCCTGGTGGTTTGCGTTTCAAGGCTGGTCCCGCAAAAAGGCGTCGATTTAATCAAACATGCCATCGCGCACACCAAAGACCAAGGTGGTCAGTTCGTGTTGCTCGGGAGCGGGCACAGCGATCCGCCGTTTTCGCAGCTGGCGAGCAGCGTGTATAAAAGAGACGAGGATGTCAAGCTTCTGATATTTTACAGCGACCAGCTGTCGCACCTTTTATACGCCGCCGCGGATTTCGTGCTGGTACGTATTGCGCGTTTCCCAAATCCCGCCTCCCTGTTTGCCCATACTCGTACCAGAAGGGACGTCTTACCTCTGCTGGGACGTCTTACCTCTGCTCTGACTGTTTGTGCATACATCGCGATATACAAGACTGACACTTTCTTTTATTCATCGTAAGGTACCTTCGATGTTCGAGCCGTGCGGTTTGACGCAGATGATCGCCATGGAGTACGGCGCGCTTCCTATTGTGCGCAAAACAGGCGGCTTGGCGGACACGGTGTTCGACCTGGACGACGACAAAAAGCCGTACGACGAACGGAACGGTTTTATGTTTGAAGGCGCCGATAACGGCGCGCTGACGCAGTGCATGAACCGCGCGATGGACACGTTTAAGCACCGACGACAGGACTTTTCGCAGGTTCAAGAACGCGTCATGAAAACGGACAACACGTGGGAAAAAGCGGGACAGGAGTACGTCAGGCTGTACCGCGCCATGCAGGGGGACGGTGTGCGCGGGTACTGAGACGGGTGTAGGGCTGCTTAATGGTCCCACTACACTCGTTAATGGCGAGGCGAACTCCTTCGGCTCGCTCTCGATAGCTCGCTTTCTAAAATAATCTTGAAAAACGCGTTGCAGGCGCCTTTCTTTTCAGTGCTCAAAATTTAAACCTTGAAACTTGGCGACTGTCTCTTCCGCGCCACTCCGCGGTTGCGCACCCGCACGTATCCACACCGCGTATCTCGCCCCCTGACGCTTCGCGCATTCCGCATCGCGCGGTTTGCCCCCGCGCGCGATGACCAAGACCTTCGCCGGCGTCGCCGGCGACGGGAAGGACACGCGCGCGTCGGGGGTTCCAGGCGACACCACCTCCGCGGACTCGGACTCGAGTCACGGCGTGAAGAAGAGTCGGTCGCGGGGAGAGAGACGGCACATGAAACAGGCCGCTGCCGCGCCCGCTACGTGCGATGAGACGGTTGACACGAGCGACACGCACGCGTTGCGGCTGCTTGAGGCCATCGCGTCTGGCGATTTAGGTGACGCCTCCGGAGTTGGCGCGACGGAGAAGGCGGAGACGCCCGAAAAGTTGGACGGCCCCGTGAAACTTGTGACGGACGCGGACCAAGACGACCAACCCAGCAAGGACAAGGTCGCCGCTTTGCCCGACACCGCACTCGACGCGCCCCAGGAGACGAACGAGACGCGGTCCCCCACCACCCCCACGTCAACCCTGGTGCGACGGCAAACCACCACCGGAAGCTCACCGCCAACCTCGCCGGACGTAGCCGTTGCAAAGGGGTACGAGTCGAAAACCACGACGATTTCGGAGGATTCGTTGGATTCGGATTCGGTTTCCGAGGCGATTCTTGCCGACGAAGGTACGTATTTCCCATTGCCAAATTCCTCCGACTGATTGCTCATACAGGACTGACATTTATTTTGACAATCTCAGGTGGCGAAACCGAACTCGAAAAACAAGACTCGGCACCCGTTCCTGTGGGAATCGAACCCCCCAACACGCGACCGCAACATGCGCGGAGTGAGGGTTTCGACAACCACGCGCCAGGTGATGGGCTGGAGAAGGGGTTTTTACCGCGGGGTGGTGTCTTGTTACCTGAGGAACCTTCGGTACTGGAAACTGGGAACACTCGCGAACAGACGGATGACGCGCCGTCGAAAAACGAAACGCGAAAAGACGACGCGAAGTCCGCGTCGCCCTCGCTCCCCGGGGACGCGACGACAGAGCAAACAGTCGTGTCTTTCCGAGGTGTTTCCCCCGAAATAAACACCACTAACTGGCCGTTACCCGGAGTCGAACCAAGGACGAACTGCGAGGTAACGCCCCCACTTAACCAACTACCAACCCGCGTAACCCCGGACACGCGACCCAGTCACACCGAAAACGCCCTCAACGAGCGGTCCGTGACTATTTACGCTTACGAAGCGCGACACAACCAGCGGATCGTTTTGGTCCCTGAGCAAAAAGTCGGCCTAGTACTGGGCAAAAAAGGAACCCACGCCGCGTACTTCCAGCACCACAGCGGCACGGAAATCCACGTCGCCAGGTAAGCATTGCCTTCCCCAGATCCCACCCTCACTGTTTTACCGAAGCTGGAGACTGTTTGTCCATACATCGCGACATACTCGTAAAAGAAGGGACTATTCTCTGACTGTTTACTCACACACATTACGAGATTGACACTTTTTTTTATGTATCGCAAGGGACCCGTGGGAAATCGACGCGCGGTGCGGCGTGACGGGGGGGCTGGTGCTGTAAGGGCCTTTCCCACCCACCACATTCCGCCTCCCTGATTGCCCATACTCGCACCAGAAGGGACTAATACCACTGACTGTTCAGACCGATTATGGTGACTGTTGTCCATACGTCGTCCAATACATGCGATATACTCGTACCAGAAGGGAGCATTACCTCTGACTGTTTGTCCATACATCGCGATACACGCGACTGACACTTTCTTTTACTTAGCAGCCAGTTCTTGGGGTCGCGCGACGCGAGCGATGCGGCGGGTACCGGTATGCAGTCCATGGGTTTCGCGCATGGCGGTGGTGTGTCTGCTAGAAGTGTGCCGGGCGGTGTCGCGCCGGCGGATACGGGTGCCACTATGGGTGATACCAGTGACACCACGGGTGGTTCGGGTGACACGGGAGGTACTACCCCGGGTGGTACCACGGGTGATACTACGGGTGAACCTACGGGAGATACTCCTACGGCTGGTATTCCTGGTATTCCAAGTGCTATCGCGGGTGATACTACGGGTGGTATTCCTGGTGCTACCGCGGGTGGTACCACTACGGTTGGTAACACTACGGGTGGTACCACTACCGGTACTGGCACAACCACTACCACCACCCCGCCTACCATGCCTGCTCCCGATGCCCCTAACGCTGGTGAAACGCCGACCACGGCCGGCGGTGTTTTTCCGCCAGCACCGGTTACCCCGACGCCTCCCGCGGTGGATTCCCTTTCCCGCCGGCGCGTGCACGTTTTAGGGAGCGCTGACGGAACCTGGGCGTGCGCGCAAATGATCAAGCGGTTGGTGGAGACGAGCGCGTTTCGCGCGCCGCCCCCGGTTGAGACCAGCCGGGACGGGCCTGGACTTGGACACAGCGCCGGTGAGCGTTTCGGTTTCGACGACAAACAGAGCTCGTATGGGCAAACAGTCTACCAACAAGCGCCGGCGTCGCGCCGAAACGGCCGCGCCGAAAACGCCGGCTCGAGTTCGTCGTTTGATTTCCAGTACCAGTCCCCACCAATCACGACGTCGTTTTGCGGCGTCACGACTACGTTCCGGGGTACGGCCTAGGGGCTTTCCCAAATCCAGGCACCTACGACGTTTGCCGATGACCCGCCCGTAGTTACTGTTCACGACATACATCACAAGGCCCTGTCTGTTGCCGTTCACAGTAAGACTCACGACGTTTACCCCTTTTCGTGTACCGAAACCAGGGTACGCGAACGCGTCGCACCCGGGGGAAACGGGCGGGCACGGTTTCGTGGTGCCGCCCATCGGGTTCGCGGACGACGACATTGGCGAGCTTTTCAATCCGGGGTCAGGGTTGGTCGGTCCGGTGGATGCTTCTTTACGGTCACACGACGCGTCGCTTGGGTCACACGACGCGTCACTTGAAGCTTCTTTGCCGTACCGAGATTCCGCAAACTCGAATTCAAACTCCCTCACCATGTTCGTGCCGCACAAGCGCGCGGGATTGATCATCGGCAAGAAAGGCGAGAACATCCGGTTCCTGCAGAACATCACAAGGGCGCACATCCAAGTACAGCCGGAAGGGTGTGGATTGTCAGGAGGTGGTACGTATTTCCAAATCACCACATTCCGCCTCCCTGATTGCCCATACGAGACTGACCCTTTCTCTTTTATCGTATCAGGATCTTTTCCTGGCGATCAGAACGGAAGTTTCGCGCCGCCGAACACGCGGCGGGTGTGCATAAGGTGCGTATTGCATTTCACAATGCCAGGCACGCTGTTTTACCGAAGCTGGCGACTGTTTGTCCATACATCGCGATACACATGACTGACACTTTCTTTTATTTATCGTAAGCGGCGCCGCGGATGCGATCGCGGAGGCCAAGCTCGCGATCGACGACATGTGCTTGGGCAAACTAAGAGTGGGGAGCCAGCAAGTGATTCCCCCCCAGCCGTCTCCGAACGCGTGGGCGCAGTGTACGTATTGGCCCTTTCCCAAATATTCGACACGCCGTTTACAGCCCCTCTGTACTATTTACTGTTTACGTGATACATCACAAGTGCACTGTTCGGCCCGACTACTACAGATTTTTCGGCCCGATTCCTACGACTGTTTGCCGATTGTCCCGAGTAATTACTCATACAAGTTACGGGAAGACTGACCCTTTTCGTGTACCAATCGCAGACGCGGTGGAGTACCACGAGGAGATGGAGGCGTACGCGAAGTACTTAACCGACTGCGGGTGGTCACAAGGCGGCGCCATTGGTCTGACGAACGGGTTGTACGGCAGCGGCGGCGTCAACGACGGTTACGCGCGCGACGAGTATTCTTCGCAAAGCTACGGCGCGCAGAGTTCGGCGGGGTACGGTTACGCTCCGTACGGAGCACCCGAATCCCACGAAAGATACTCGCCCGAGTACCAGTACCCCGGATACGCGGCGTGTGGGTACGGAGGGTACGGGGACGGGTACGGAGGGTACGTAGATGGGTATGGAGTGTCAGTCTCGTCCTCTTGTATGAGCAAACAGTCTGGTTATTTGGTGGAAAACGGACCTGACAGCGCGTACGGCAACAGCCCGTACGGGCAAACGTTTTACCCCGAAGCGCCGTACTCACCCGGTTTGTCACCCGGCGCGTTGAACTTCGCGGCGGCGGCGTACGCGCCGACGACGCCGCAAACGCCTCCAGCTTTTTCAAGCGAACAACTCGCCACGAACTTCCCCACCCCCGGTGAAACTACCGAGGGTGTGATGATCGTCGATGGTGTCGGTGGCGAAGACGTGTCGACCCCGCCTTGCGGCGATACGGTGTGCGAAGTGTCCCTTGATGACGCGGCGTCCGCGGACGAAACACAAAGCACGAAGCGGGACCCTCGGCAATCCCTCAGCACGCTTTGCGCGTCGTCGTTGACCATGACGTTCCACAAAATCGCGACTTCATCGCCGAACCGCCGGGGGCGACGCGGAGGCCGGGGACGGCCGCGAAAGGACACGGATACGCACCGGGAGGAAATGGGGAACATGGCGGACGTGTCGTACGCGGCGTCGGACGTGACGGAGGCGGCGTACGTGTCGTAGTACATGCCGGACGTGGCACGTGTGTTGTCGATAATGCCGGGTGTGGCGTCTGCGCCTATTGAAACCGCGGAGGAAGGTGGATGGGGCTACTGACTACTACTTCTTTGATTGCTACTGACTGCGTCGCGGCGAATCGGGTTTTGGGACGGCGACGAGGAAATACAAGTACTGGCCGGGATTTGCGAATGGAGCGGAACGGTCCGCTCCGGGGTTTGGGATTAAATGTTTTGTGAGACGTAACGATTCGAGGGAGGGTATTGAGGGAGGGTGTTGCTTTGCTTTTGTGAGACGTAGTGTGGGTTTGTAATGATTGCATGACGTAAAAATGACAGTAAACGAGACAAGCGCGGAGGCTCGCGAAACCCGAAACGATCGCGTTGTTGATGGGAGAAAATTGACGGCTCCAGTTGTTTTCCGTCGCAGACCTATAGCGCTATTCGGGCACGCCGCTCGCCACCACCCACTCCATTACGGAGCCGCTCGCATATTTGCGCGTGTTCCGGTTCCACGGACATCCGTTCGCGCGCGCCCACTGCAGCAACTCGAGGTGCCCGCCCTTCACCGCCATCTCGCACGTCCACTCGTTCCACGGGCAGCCGTTCGCGCGCGCCGACGACAGCACCTCCAGTTGTCCACCCTCAGCCGCTCCCACGCACGTCTCCTCGTCCCACGGGCAGCCGTTCGCGCGTGCCCACTGGAGCACCTCGAGGTGCCCGCCGAATGCCGCATTCGAGCACGTCTCCTTGTTGCACGGGCAGCCGTTCGCGCGCGCCCACTGCAGCACCTCGAGGTGCCCGCCCTGCGCCGCACCCCAGCACGCATTCTCGTCCCACGGGCAGCCGGATCGCGCGTGCCCACTGCAGCACATCGAGGTGCCCGCCCCTCGCCGCATGTATGCACGTCCACTCGTCCCACGGGCAGCTGTCCGCGCGCAACGCCCGCAACTTCTCGAGATGTCCACTCCTCGCCGCTGCGTAACAAAGGAGTTCTTGACGCGACAGGCGCCCTCCCCGTTGCAGGCGCTGCACCGCGCTTAAACATCCGAGTTCCCCGGTGTCATTCTCATCAAACTCTTCAAACGTAAGCCCCGTCGCCGCCACCGCGTCGCGCATCGCAAGGCTCACCGCTGGGAGCCGTGCGAGATCTGCGGGGTCGTCGAAATGCTCAGATTTGAGAACGTGCGTGACGACGATGTCGTTGAGCAGGCCGGGGATGGCCTGGCCCGCGTTTAACGCATCGCGGCGCTCGCGCTTTCGTTTACGCGCGCGAGTTTCCACACCGAGGGTCGGGTTGGAAGACATCGCGTCCGGGAGTCGTGTGCGTCTCGTTGTGGTCGAGGCGACGAGGCCTCTTTGCGTTTATTTAATTTATGACTCGTGAGTTTCCCTTTTCGGGGTGCAATCCTAGAATTTGAGGCGACGCGTTCAGTCCGCGCGTCGCGCGGTCAGGCTCTCCTGACATGGGTGAGGCGAATGTCGTGGCCGCCCCGCCACCCGGTGTTTCTGCGCCGGGTCCTGATTCCCGTGCGGAAACCACACGACCCGAAAAGTGGGTGGACGACCCAACCGGTTTGCGGTTTGAACACACCTGGTCGTTGGAGGGGCACGCCAAACCAGTCAGCGCGGTGCGATTTTCCCCGGACGGCACGCGGTGCGCCAGCGCGAGCGCGGACAAGAGCGTACGGATATGGAACGTCACGGACGGTGTTTGTATCGCCACACTGGTGGGCCACGAGAAAGGCGTGTCGGACGTGACGTGGACCAAGTGCGGCAGGTACGTCGTGAGCGCGAGCGACGACAAAAACATCCACCTGTGGTGCGTGGACGAGCGCTTGCGGGTTGAGATGGGGCGGGGGGAGACGGGTCACGGGTCGCCTAACCACTTACATGATTCCAACCGTGTGGGTATTCAGTCAGCGAATCTTGAACACATGGACACTCCAACAAGCACCGACCCGAAGTACGGCCAGTGCCTTCGAGTCTTCACCGGGCACACCGCGCACGTGTTTTGCGTGGACGTCGCGCCCGCTGGCAACATTCTCGCCTCGGGAAGCTGCGACGAAACCGTGCGTTTGTGGGACGTCGCGAAAGGCACCTGTCTAAACGTGTTACCCGCGCACTCGGATCCGGTGACCAGTGTCTGCTTCTCGCACGACGGAACTGTTGTCTGTTCCGGGTCGTACGACGGTTTAGTGCGGATCTGGAGCGTCGCGACGGGGGGGTGTTTACGAACGGTCGCGGTGTTTCCGACGACCGCGACCGACGGAAACGATACGCACACTTTGCGGAAAGAAAATACGATTCAATCGGGCTCGCCGCCCCCGGTGGCGCGCGCCGTATTCAGCCCGAACTCGCTGTTTCTGCTAATAGGCACCTTGGATAGCACCTTGCGTCTCGTTGATCTTCGAATCAAAAACGCATCACCCGTGGTGAAGACGTTCGTAGGGCACGTCAACCACGCTTATTGCGTTTTTTCGGGCTTCGCGGAGGTGAGAAGAAAAAATAATAATAATGGAAAGAGCGACGAAAAGAGCGACGACGACGGCGGAACGTCTCAGACGTACGTCATCAGCGGCAGCGAAGACGGCTGCGTTTGCGTGTGGGACCTCCAAACTCGACGGCAAGTCACACGAGTGACACTGAGCTCGAACCGTATGGGTAGTCAGCCAGAAGAAGGTGACGAAGAAAACGCGGGCGGTGCGAACGCGCAAATTGAAAACGCCCCAGACGCCAGCGCCGGCGCCGTGGTCGGGTGCGATTTTCGCAACAACACGCTCGCGACGTGCGGGCTGGGCGAGGACCGGAGTGTCAAGATTTGGACGGTGCTGGGGTAGGTTGTTTCGATATGTGACTGGATGCTTACTCGTGATAATCCATCTACTGCTAAGCCTTCTCTTTCGCTTCTGTTTCGTTCTCTGTTTCTGTGTTTTCACCGGCGTCGTCGCGGTTTGTCCCTTCCTTTCCCTTCGCCCGCCGTTCCCGCTTCGCCTCCATCTTCCGACTCTTTTCGCCGTTAAAAAGGTCCTTCTTCTTGTCCTCCCGCCGTCGTCGTTTCCCCTCCTGTTCGGAAACCGCGGTGTGCACACACGGGCCGCCACCGTACCGCCCCGTGGACGGCTGCGGCGTCGTGGCGTATTCGTGTCTGATTGTAAAAGAAAAGTGTCAGTCCCGTGTGCGCAATCAGGGCGGGAGGCGGAGTGTGGTGATTGGGGAAATTCCTTACCGTTCCGCGAACACGAACAGGTTTTGGTACCCCCCCTCCATTTGAATCGGCACGTGTTGTATTTGTTTTTCGGTATCCAAAACGTCGACGCCGCGACACAGGTGGTCCGTCCACAAATCAAACTTTACTTTCAAATGCGAGCGCGGCGGCCCGACCCACTTGTTGTGTATCCACTTTCCGGGGGCGCAGACTTCCTGGGTTGGGATGTTGTGCTGCAAGTGTTGCTGGGGGAGGTTGTGTGTGGAGTCGTTGGAGGTATCATTGTTCGTTTGTGAGGATGTATTGAAGTCATTGGAGTTATCATTGGAGTCTTCCTTCGCTTCGTCCTTGGCATTGCCGTTCTTTTCGTCCTTGCCAGGATTCGAGCCGAGCACGTCCTTGTCCTCATTCTCGCCCCTAACCACGGTCGTCTTTTGAAACACCCACGCGTCGTGCGTGTACGTGTGCGTCCACTCGGGAAGGCAGCACGGTTTCAAACAAAGAAGGGACGCGTTTCGGTGGTGGTTGAACATCTCCACGGCTTTTACGGAAAGCGTGCCTGATACGATAAAAAAGAGAGTGTCAGTCTCGTACATGTAAGGGCAATCAGGGAGGCGGTGTGTGGTGATTGAAAAAGGCCCTTACCGCACAAGTGCACGGCTAACACAAGCCACGGCCCGTTGTGTTTTTGGAACACGTGTTGCTCCATCTGCCGAAGCTGACCGGCTTGCTTGATGTCCATCTTTCGCGTTTCCAGGTCTATTGGCCATTGCGGGAGCCAGGAGTACTTGGGGTGGGAGTCTCCTGTTGCGTCTGTTGGGTTGTCTCCTGACGGATTCGAACCAGGAGTAGCCGCAAAGAGACTACTACTGTCTAACGGCGTAGTAACAGGGGTAGCCGGGCCACGGGTACCACTACTATCCGTAGGGGTAGTAGTATCACGGGTACCACTACTATCCGTAGGGGTAGTAACACTACTCGTAGTAACACCACTCGTAGTAACACTAGTCTCCACGACTTCCAACATCCCGTACACGTGGTCCCAGTTGATTTGGTGCGGCGCGGGGGTTGCGTTTCGCATCGGCCACTGTTTTCGTACAACAAAAGTGTCAGTCGCGAGTGTTAATGTATATCGCGATGTATGGACAAACAGTCACCAGCTGAGAGATAAAACAGTGCGCTTGTGCTGTGTGTAGGATACTTCCTTTGGATAACGGCCGTGGACGTCGCGGACGGGGCATCAAACGTAGGGGATTTGGGAAAGCCCCGTCCGGCCGTACCTGTTTGTCCAGCAAAACAATCATCTTCACTTTTCGCGGATCCAGCATCTCGGAAAGGAACATCCCTAAATACCCAAACCCGGAACACAAATCCACGATGTTCACTCGTTGACTTGTTTCGGAAGGTGTGCGCATGTTGTCTACGTGCGCAATGACCTTCGCAATCACGGGCGCGCACTCGTTGAGCTCCTTCGCGATGCGGCCGGATTTAATGACCCTGAGCCACACGGGTTTTGGAAACCGGGTTCGCCATTTCCGCAAAATTTGGACTGATTTCTTTAATACGTCCGGGTAATCACTCGCGATTCGCATTCCACGCATTTCCTTCTCAAGCCAACTCACGGTGTCGCCCCACTGGGTGTCTCCTTCCACCAGGTCCTCTTCAGCAGTGTCATTGATGGGATCGTACTCTTCGTGTTGACCGCCCGCGACGTTCGGCGAATCTGGCGCGTCGAAACCTTTCGTTTTTCGCAACGAAGCTGATTTCGTTTTTCGCAACGAAGCTGTAGCTTGGTTTTCTTTTTTCCACTCGTCATCAGCCTCCCACGCTTTCTTCCCCTTGTACGAAGTCCCTCCTTTCCGTTTACCGGTGTTTTTGTTGTCAGGCTTGCCGCTTGGCAGGTAACTCTTCCTGCCTCCGTGGGGTTTTTGTGTCGTGGCTTTGTCAAGGACGGGCGGTGTTTTTTGCGGTGTCGTGTGTTTTTCGTCGACGATGCTATCAGCTGCCGCCGCCGGTGCCGACGATGTTTCACTGTTCGTAGGTACGCTCTCTAGATTCACCTGACCCACGGTTAACCCGGCAATTCCCTCGACCGCCGCATCCGCTTCGTTAGACGCTTTCGATGTCCCACAGCCCATCACGCCACGCGCTGCCAGGGACAGTAAGGCACAGGGCCTGGTAGGAGGCAAATAAAAAGTCCGTCTTGGAAGGACAGAAAATAAAAGCTGCTGGGGAGGCAACCTGATCCGATCCGCGCTGGCAGAACCCAACGCGTTGCGTCGTCATCACAACAGCCCCGTCTCAGTTCCACTCGCACTCCACCATGTTCGCGCTTTCATCACCCGCCTGTTCCTTCGCGGGTACGTCCCGTTTATACAGAAATCGACGGTCAGCAACGCGTCGCCGTGACCAGAACCCGACGCGCGTATCGCCCGTTCCCATGACGGGCGTCATTTCGTTCGTGGTGTGTCACAGACCGAGCGGCCATCGTTGAATCCACGTGTGTGTCACTGACACACCACCAACCTCGACGCTGTACTGACCTTGGCATTCACGTCGCTATCACACACTCCCCCTACACAAACAGTCGGCACTCGTGTCCCCGCCAAGCGTGTCGTTCCCGTAAAAGCCACCGCGACTCCAGTCAGCGCCGCGCTCAAGGCTGGGGACAAAATACGAGTAAAAGAATCCGTAGTCGTGTATCACGTCCCGAAAACAAAAGGCGCGGCGACAGAGTTGCTTGGGATGGAAGGCGAGGTCGCCTCCCGCGCGGACGACCTGAACGGCGTGTACATCAGCGCCAACCTTGAGGTGCGGATAAAGCTTCTCGTGCCGGACGACCCGAAGGAAAAGACGTTCTTGACGCACGTCAAGGAGGACGAGGTGGAGTTGATTTAGACGAAGTGTGTGGTGAGAAAACCGCCCGCGTGTTGTGTGTCTTGTTATGTTAGTCTTTGCTCGATGTCATAACTCGATTCTGCCACTTCCCCCTTAGACTGCTCGATGTCATCTAGACTGCTAAACCTGCTAGACTGCTAGACTAGACTGTCTTCCTCTTTCTTGCGTACACGCACGAGTCGTAAAACCTCGATCAACGCAACGATAAACTCTGACTCGTCCCCGCGAAACCCCATACCCTACAAATCGTTCCTTTCGCTTCAGGCCGCCCACGCACATGCCCCGTCGCGCCTTCCCCACCCAACGCACTCCATCCCGCGCGTCTTCCCGGGCCTTGTCTCACGGCGGAGGATGGCCACCACGAGCGCCACGATGTGCTCCACCAGCGGCTCGGTTGCGCCGCGGTGTATGGGCAAACAGTCAGGCTCGTCAAGAACTACTCGCGCGTCGTCCACCAACATCAGCGCACGCGGTGTCGCGTGTCCCGAAACTCTTCGACCCAAGGCGGGTGTTCGCCGCGGTTCGATCCCGCAGAGGCGTGGACGTTTCACTGGCCGGAGATCTCACGTCACCACACACGCCGCGCTGCTCGGGGACCAGGAGGTACGTTCCGGTCCGGTCCGTGTTTCTCACCCCAACGCGACGGAAGCAAAGACCTGTCTTGCGAGGCGCGATTTTCCCGATCGCGGCCTGCCGCGCTTTCGCGTGAAAAGGATTGGGCAACGCCAAGGGCGGCGCGGACGTCATCCCGAGGCTTGCCTTTGGCGGTGCGAACGCGGTGATGTGCTGCGTGCCGACGGGCACACAATCGCCAAGTCACGCGAACCTACTGATCAAACCAGCCACGAAGTGGGTGTCGTGTCGTGACGCGGTCCTCGGCGCCGCAGCCGCCTGGGGATCGACTTCAAGGGTATTTCTTTCCGTCGTTTCGCGAAATTTAACTTTTTGTTTGTACATCTTACCGACCTTCTCCCTGACCACCACTCCTCGCGCACCTTCCGCCCCCCTCAAAAAACCATCAACAGGACAAGGACCTCTGGGACGAGCTCGAAGCCGAGGCGAACACGCTGGTGGCGGATACGGAGACGCCGCTTTGGGAAAAAGTGCGAGGCGGCGGGTCGTACCCGAACGGAACCGGATCGGGCGGCGGATCGGATTTAGAGTGGGACGGCAGCGAAGCTTTGGCGGAGAGCCTTTTCGGGGACGGCGCCAACGACGACCGCGCGAGCCTACAAATTCAAAAGGCGGACTTCACCGTGAACAGCATCATTGATAAAATTAACCGGAACAAAGTGAACCTGCGGCCTAGTTACCAGCGCGAGTACGTGTGGACCGTGAAGACAGGTACGGCCGGAGGGCGTTTCCCAAATCCTGGCACACCGCTTTATCTCTCAGCTGGTGACTGCTTGTCCATACATCGCGATATACAAGACCGTTAACAGCCCCTGGTCGAGTACACTACTCGTGACGTACGGACGCAGTTGCTGCCGTACTCGTAACAGTTACTGGCGTACTGGTAACAAATGCAAATTCATCACAGACGCGCATACGTCGCTCAACACGGGACTGACACTTTTCTGTACCAATCGCAGCTTCCAAGTTAGTCGAGTCCCTGATGTTAAACATCCCCATCCCGACGATGTTTTTCCACGAAACAAACAACGGGGGGTTGGAGGTTGTGGACGGTAAGCAGCGGCTTACCAGCATATGGAGCTTCATTCAAGGCAGGTTCCCCGACGGGTCGTCGTTTAAACTGAAAGGCCTGGACGTGTTCGCCGAGCACAACGACAAGACGTTTTCCGAGCTACCCCCCGACGTGCAGGAGCGAATTCTGGACCACCCCCTGAACGTGCACACGATTTCGCGGCAAAGCCAGCCGGATTTCGTGTTTGAGGTTTTCGAACGCTTAAACATGGGCGCCACGCAGCTCAACGAACAGGAGCTGCGGAACTGCATTTACCAAGGCGTGTACAGCGACATGTTAGCCGACGTGGTGACCGACGAGGTTTTGTTGAAAGTGTTCCGCGCGAAGGCGCCGCATTTGCGCATGAAGGACCGCGAGATGGTGTTACGTTTTTTCGCGATGCGCAGAACGGGTCCGAACGGTATGACCAGCCCTATTAAAGCCTGGCTCAACGAAGAGATTCGGGAAAACAAAGACATGACCCCGGTTGAGGCGAGGGCGCTTAGGAACGAATTCACCGAAACGATCCACCTGGTCTGGGAAGTTTTCGGAGACGCGAGTTTCCGGCCGGTGAAGAACGCTTCGCCCGATAAAAACGCGGATCAAACCCCAGACGTCTCCGGCATCTTCTATCGCGATTATTTTGAAAACGGCGAAATCAACGTCGCGTTGTGGGACACGGTTATGTTTTCGTTCGCGGGGCGAAGCGTGGAGCAGGTTTTGCAAAACAAGGAGAAAATCATGGCCGCGTTTATCGGGCTGGCGGGAAGCAAGTCGTTCAAGAAGTTGTTAGTGTCAAACCCGAAGTGCGTCGTGGCGCGAGCAGAAGCTTGGGGGGCGGTGCTGGACACGATCTGCGGCCCGAAAGTCGGGAAACGGGGGGCCAAAACGGCCCGGTGAGTTAGTGCTTAGTGGGGGAAGAAGAAAGGGCGAGAGAAGTCTTGGGTAGGTGTGGCGTTGGTAGGCGTGACTTGAAAGAACGACGCGTTACTTTGTTTTACCGATGCGTTTCAAGGAAAGGTCTATAAATAAGAAGTCTTCAAATCTCATAGACCTATTCGTAACGCAACTATTAATAACCCTAAACTCCACTCAAACCTCTCCGAGCGCTAGTCTGGCTTTCGCGCGTAACCCTTTCACGTTTGTTTTTTCGTCTCGCAAAAAATCGGCGCACGTTTCGTCTGACAGTTTCGCGAGCTCGCCCACGGTGGCGACCCCGAACTTTTCCAGCCTCGCCACGCTCTTCGCGCCGACGCCGCGTAGTTTGTTGATGGGAGAGTTTTCGCCGTTGGAGGACGCGATCTCGCTCCACACGCTCTTGGAGGAATCGCTCCTTTCGGAACCCGTTCCGACGCCGCGCCTTTCGGAACCGTTCCCAGAGTCCGTTGAGGATTCAACAGCCAACGAGGAAGCAGGCGAGGAACTAACCTTCTTCACAGAATCGGAATACTCCTTATCCTTTCCGGAATCATTCTTCAATGAATCCCTCTTCACCGAGCTCCCGGCGAACTTCGGGGTTGTGGGGACGCTGATTCGGACGCGTCTTCGGCGCACGGCGACGCCCCGGGAAGGCGGAGCATCGTTCTGTGTTTTTTCAAAACCCGGCGAAGCACTTTGTTCCGATGGAATGCTCACCGCGACTCTTCGCGCGCGAACGGGAGGTTTTCCAGCATTGCTCTCTCCAGCACCTGAAGTGTTATTTCCGCCCGCCAACATGTCCCCGGACACACTGTCGCCGGGGAAGCCGTCCCCAGAAGTGTTTGTTTCCGGTCGCGTTCCCATCTGCCGCTCCGCCGCAGTGTCCACCCGCCACGCGCTTCGCCGTCCGCCTTGTTGATTCACTCTCGAGTCGTTTAAGCGCTCGGTCGGTGTCAGGTTGATTCCGTACGCCCCCGCCAATTCTTCGCCGTACATCCCCATCAACTCTTCGCCGTCCAGGCGTTTCTTCGTTTCCCTGTTGCGCTCCAAACGTTTCTCCAGGTCGTACCCGCCGTCCCCGTACCCCGCTTTCGCGTCCGGCTTCGAAAGCAACCGCGGAACGTTTTCGTTGTTCCGCATCAACACCGTTTCCGCGTCCTAAGATTGTAAAAATAAATGTCAGTCTTGTATGGGCAATCGCAGAGGCGGATTGTGGTGGGTGGGAAAGGCCCTTACCGTGGTCGTCGCGTCCTCAACAATCACGCTCCCGCTCCGGTTGATCCGGACGCTCCGGTGTGGGGACTGCACCGCTTTCTGCACATACGCGGCCATGCCGCTTTTTTCAGCACTGGCACTTCCACCGGAATCGAACTTTTCGTCGCCGCGAATCTCGAAGGGCGACCCGGTGTCCCCCTGTCGCCGGCCCGCCATCTTCACGCCGCCCGGCACCGCGGACGCCGCCGCGACTGTCAACCCCGCGCCCGTGAAAAGCAAACCCGCCATGTACTCGCAACGCTCGTTCGTGGAGAACTCCTTGCGCCACTCGTGCCACGGCAGGTGAAGGACCTAGTTTAGCGTTTTTTTGTGGTTGGAAAGGGAAGGTACGAAAACGTTTTCGTGTCAATCGTGGTTTGTTTGTTTTTTAATCCAACAGTAAGGGCGGCAATCGCGGTTGGAGTACAAAAGCGCGTCGGTGACGTTCGAGTTCGTCGACTGAAAAAAAATCAAATCCACCGCCCGGGCACGCTCAGTCTTAGATGTTCTGTTGTGTAAACCTTCACCAGTTGTCGCGGTAAGCGAAGCAACTCTCAGCGAAGTTGAGAAAACATGTCGTCACTGCGTTGAGTACGGCGAAGACGGAAAACCCAAAAGACGAAAAAAAGAAGAAAAAAATCTCACCTTCCACCCGTGCACCGCCAGAATCTTCCCCCGCAAAAGATCCGCCCCCATGTACTCGCTGGGTTTGTTCGCAAAGAAGTGCGACGGGCCGTCGACTTCGATTGCGACTTTTCGGCCTCTCAGGGCGATGTCGAGGGAAAAGTTATCATCCGCGAGCGCCTCGATGTCGTGCGGCACGCCCATCAGGGTCAGGGTTTCTGAGTGGTGGTAAAACAAAACGGTCAGTCTTGAGTCGGCGAGTGTGGGTGCACTTCGTAATGTGTATGAGCAAACAGTCACCCGCAATCGGGCCGAACGAACGGTGTGTGACGGATTTGGGAAAGCCAGAAGATTACGTACCTGAAACCTCCCGGTGCAACGTGGAAATCGTGACCCTCCCGGTGCTTGTTTGCTCCCAAACCTCCTGGGCTCTGGCGAGCAGCGCGCCTTTAAGCAGCTGTCGCTTTCTTTCATCTTTCGTCCTCTCCGGGTGTTGTGCGCGAGGCGGTCGGTCACCAGCCGTAGGTCCATCGGCATCGTCGCCGTCGCCGGAGATATCGTCTCTTCGGTTTTCGCCGTCCGCGGTTTCAAACGCCAAAGACGCTTGGTAGATCTGGCCCGATAAAAAAGAAGAACGTGTCAGTCGGTCGTACCGTGTATTACGTAAACAGTCAGAGGTAATAACCGTCCCTTCGCAGGACGAGTATGGGCAATCAGTCGGGTACAGTTGTGATTGGGAAAGCCCCGCACCTGCACCAAATCCACCCGGGACAAGACTTCGTCGTTCGCCATCTCCGCGAACCGCCTGGCGTAGGCGTGGAAAAGCGTGCTGGACGGGTTGTGCGCTAACACCGCCCACCCCCAGAACGAGTTCGCGAGGCCTTGCGCGGTGAACCCGTTCGTGTTGACCCTCAACTCGCACTCGCTGACCATTCGCTGTAGGGTGTACGGACTCGGCTGCGATGAGTAAAACAAAGTGTCAGTTAACTTCCTTTTAATGATGGCCGTGTACTCAAACAGCCACAGAGGGGCTTGAAACAGTGTCAGGATTTGGGAAATACAACACGTACCTGCGTCGCTAAGTTGGCGTACGCAAACACGGTCATAGACAAGCTCTGGTCCGTGTAGTCGCCGCACCGCTCACCAACCAGCCCGTCAAACGCGGCCTGTAACACGACACACGGCTTGTACTTCAACGCGCTGAACGCCCAAAGCGTGTTCGCCACGAGATGGGGGGTAATTGCGTTCGCGGCGACCCCGAGTACGTCCGCCCCGATTTCCAACCCTGAACCAATTTCGGGTTCGTTAGGTGAGTCGTTAGACCCCGAGTTCCCGTTTCCGTTTCCGTCGGCACTCCCTACCCCGCCGCGGTCCCCGAACCGCCGAAGGCTCTCCACGGACTGGTACCCGGCACTCCGACCGGTTTGGTTTTGACCGGCGTTTCCGTTGCTTTGACCGGGGACTCGGCTTTGACCCCGCGCGTCCCCGCCGCCTTTGGACATGATTTTCCGCAACAAAGTCTCCTCCAGCCGCACCATCGTCCCTGGTTCGGGGAGCTCTTCGTACTGCGCCATGTGGTACATGAAGTTCGCGACGTGGTTAAACGTGAGCTCGTTGCTTCCCCGGCCTCGCTGGTCGTCGTCGCAGAGCTGCGCGATTCTTCGGTGCACGCTTTGGAAAACCCCCCGCCCCGGGTTCTCCTTCAGCGTGTGCATCGCCCACAACATGTTGTTCAGCTCGATTATTGAGTACTGGTCGCCTTTCACGATCCACGCGCTGGTTGTGGTAAAGAAAAGTGGTTAACGTCTTGTGTTGGGCGTGTGTTGGACGTGTGTTGAAGAATGTGTGGACAACAGGGAGGGGTACTCGGTATGTGTATTGAACCATGTATGGACAACAGTCACCGGCCATCGGTCTGAACAGTCACCAGCGTTAGAGGTGAAACAGTGCCTGGATTTGGGAAAGGCCAACACGTACCGTCTTATTTCCGCGAACAAACCCTCCCCCGGGTTGTACCCGCTCCCCGCGAAACCCCACAGCGTGTTCGCCAAACCTTGGGTGGTGAACTCGCCAAACTTGCTGTACGTCATCTTGGCGAGCGCGTCCAGGACGTTTACGTCAAGGGGAACCAACTCCGGGGTGTTCCCGGCGGCCCAAAGAATGTTCGCCACGGATTGCGTGCTGAACATCTGGCCGATAAGTAAAAGAAAGTGTCAGTCCATTTGTTGGGCGATGTATGGACAAACAGTCACCAGCGTTAGAGATAAAACAGTGTGTGTCGGATTTGGGAAACGCGCAACACGTACCTTCGGAGATTCGCGACACGCGCGCACCACGAGTGCATTCAAAACGTCACTCACGCCCGGTTTCATCACCGCCTTCCCCGTGGAAATCGCCCAGACGATGTTAGACAGCTCCATGGATTTGAAACCGTTCGCGTGACCCGGGGCGAGGATGTACTCGGAAAACGCGTCCGCAGTTTCTTGGGCCAACCCGCTTTCGAAAGATTTTCCGTCGTCGTCGTCGTCGTCCGAAACCCCGGAGTGAAAATCCACGCTCTGCGTGTGCTTTGAAAGCACCGCGAGGGCCCAGATGCTGTTACTCACGCCTTGCGGAATGAACGCGTCGTCCCGAGGGGGGGTGGTTAGGCGTTTGGTGATGGCGAGTTGCAGGGCCCCCGTGGCGGCGCGAACGCAGCGCTGTGATTGGGAACGAAAAGGGTCAGTCTTCCCGCAACTTGCGTGAGTAATTACTCTGGACAATCGGCAAAACAGTCGTCCGGGGTTTGGGAAAGCAGAAAAACACGACGTACGTAGTTCGTCTCCGCCCTCGACGCCCCGCCCTTTCCGTTTCCCGCGCTCAAACTCGCCTGCGCCGCGGACAAATTCGCCCCGCTGTGCAACTTCGCCAACGCCCAAATCGCGTTTGATAGGTTCTGCGAGTTGAAGTCGTTCCCTTGAAACGTCGATAGGCGTTTCAGGAGCGTGGGGAACACAGCGGGGGCGTGGTCGGTGGCGTGTCCGGCGAACGCCTCCGCGGTTCTTCCCACGTTCGCGAAACCCCAAAGCACGCAGCAAATCTCCCGGGTGCCCCACACGCCGTGGAACTCGTTTTCGTGAGGGTGGTCGTTTACGTTGTCACTGGCGAACAAGGACAAAGATGTGTCCAGACACCGCTCCAGGTGCTGGAACCGCGGGTCGTCGATGAGAATCGCGGCCAAACTGGTGCGTCGCCCGCGCGCGCTTCGGTTAAGCTTCCCCAATTTGTGAATCGCGGTTGAAAAGTTAACCGCGCTGAACAGATGCACGTTTCCTTCCACGTACTCCAGAACCTCATCCAGGGACTCGCACTTCGAAAGAACCCCGGTGTGTTGCCTCGCCGTGTGTTTCCGCTCGTTCGCCGCCGGGGTGTTCGCGGCGACGTCGTCGTTGTTGTAGTTGGCGTTTTGAAATTTTCCCGAGTTATTACTCGTGGACCCTCGGTATTGGCCGTTGCCGGCCGTTCCTCGGCCTCTCCATCCGCCCCCTCGGCGATCGCTGGAGGTGTCGGACGAGTATCCACGGTCCGGTCCGTCCCGGCCTCGGTCTCGCCCGCGGGAAGAATCGCTCCCTTCGCTCCACTGATTCCTTCCGTCGTCATCATTTCCACCTCGTGAACTGTTTCCAGTCCGTGAACTGCCGTACGTCCGGCCCTCCCCAAGGGTTGAAGACGCGTATCTTCCTCTTCCTGCGGTTCCGCCAGTACTACCATCCCCCCGCCCACCACCACGCCCGCGCGTGCCACCCGACCCCCCAGCGTTCCCCCGCCAGTAGTCGTTCTTCCCACCGGTTTCGTCTCGGGACGAAGAATCCATGGACAAACGATCTCCGTAGGACGAGCCTCCGCCCCCGCCCCCACCCGCACCCGCCGGGGTCACCAACGCGGTGACCCATCGCGCTGGCGCGGTTGCTCTTCGCAGGTTTAGTCGTCGTGACTGTATCAACAGACGGGATGCGCTTTGATGCTTTCCGATTGTGCCACACGCGTGGCCTTGAGCTCGTCGGGTCACGGAAAACCCCGCGGTGACGTGATGCACACGAAACATGACGCAACGTCGCCGCCGTCCCGGGTCGTAGAAGTAACCGCACACGCGGCTTCGTCTGAAGCAGTAGCCGCGTTTCTTCCGGTGAAAACCCGTGACTCACCCACCGAACGCGAAAGCCACGGTCGTCTCTGACAAACCGACCTCGCCGCGTGGTCTGAGCGGAAACGCCCCGGGAGGCACGCAAGCCGCAACATATCGCAGATTGAACTGAAAACCTGGCGGTCGCCAAGACTTCCAAAAGCGAGAGACGAAAAAAGTGAAATCGTAAACTTCATCCTTCATCAACAAATCTCCGCGCCTGGAAACCCTACGCCCTTCTCTGTTTCTACGTTTCCCGTCTCAGTTCTCTGGACCTCTCTCTCGTTTCACCGCGTCGACACCACCTAACCCGTCAACTTCTCTCTCACTAACTACTCAGTAGTTAGTCTCCGCTCGCGTACATCCAGCCGCTCTGAAAAACTGCTCACTCCAAATCTCACTCCAATTCTCAGTAGCTCTCCGCGCTCTCCACCTCTCGCCGGCACAGGTAGTAGGTCAGGGCGTTTTTGACGAGCTCCTCCATGGACGGTGACAGGGGCGCGCCTTGGTAGGTGCAGTAAATCACGTCGTACGCTTTCGGGCCGATGGTGTCGATTTCGGCGGAGATGACGTTCAGGGAGAGGTCCTTCATTGTTCGCACGATGTCGACTAACAAACCGGGCCGGTCGGTGGTCGTGACCTCCACTTTCGAGCGCGCGCCCGTGGCTTTGCCCACCGTGACTTTCGTCTTCACCTTAGCGTCGACCCGCATCCCGAGGGGATTCTCCCCGGATTCGTGGTCACCGGGCATATCAAGGTGCTGCCCCTCCACAAGAAACTCCGCGGCTTCGGGGTGGTAGGTGAGCATGTTGTTGATTATCGTCATGCGAATCTGTGAGTGGGGAAAAAGAAACGTCAGCGTTGTGTTGGGCGATGGATGGGGTACGGCTGTGCTGTATATCGCGATGTATTGGACGATGGCCTGGTCAACAGTCACCAGCGTGAGAGGTAAAGCAGTGCGTATGGGATGTGTGTAGTGCACTTCCTTTGGATGACGGCCGTGTACTCAAGGTAGGGGTGGTAAACAGGGGTGGGATTTGGGAAAGCCCCAACACGTGCCTGTTCGATCATGTCGCTTTTCACGACTTTTTCGCTGGTACTAGCATCCGTGATGTAGAACCGGTTGGCGGGTGAGCCTTCGGTGACATCCGCGCGGTTGATGTTCAAACCTAGTTTCCGCAGGGCTTCGCACGTATCGAGAAGCTGGCCTAGCACGTTGCCGAAGGAAACCGTGACCACCGTGGCGAGCGGATCGGCGGTGTTGTCGATCAAAACCACGGGCATGCCTTGGTCGGAATCGGGAAACGTCTTTTCCTTGGCGAGCGACGACGTGGCGGTAGGGACCACGGAAACCCTAGATCCTTTGCGGACTCGAGAGCTTGCAGTTCTGCTTAGGGTTTGGAGGTTAGGGTTTAGGGTTCGGGAGTGAGGAGGTGAGAGGTGAGTGGTGAGTCGGGGGAACTTTACAAGGCGCCACCTTCGCCGTGGCGGCTAATGGGGAGATCACAAAAAAATACCCACAAAAAAATAACCGTACGTCGCCCGAAACGCCCAACCGACAGCACGGGTGCCGCGGGAGTTTTGGCCTTGCAATGGGACACGTGCTCGTGTTGCCGTGTTGGACCGACCACCGGTCGTGCTCGTTCCCGGTTCGCGAACCCTGACGCGCGGTACGGCACTTGACCCAAACGCAACTCGTGGCACACCACCCCCCGCGGCGCGTGTGGCGAATCCCGCCCGCGACGCACGCGAAACCCGCGCCCCCCGCACGAGACAACAAAAGTGACGCGCCGTCGGAACGCAAATGAGGGCTCGAAGAACACGATCTCGGGGCGTCGCACGTACCGTTTCGCGGCGCGCGTCCCCGTGGCGAGACGGGGCGGGCGGAGGGAACAAAGCGTTGGTCGCGCGAGCGCGGACATGGCGGCGGGACGCAACGAACGAGCGCACACGCACGGGGGAGGTGCGCGTGGGGAAGTGCGACCGCGCACGCGTCCCGAAAACAGAACAAAACCGAGTCAGCGCTTTTCGAGTTTTTTAACAGACACGTGGGAGACGGCAAACAGAAAGTCGATCTCGGTGTGGAACTTTTCTCCAAATTAAAACATGGCAGGAACCACCTTTGTCTTCGTCATTTCACCTCCCCTCACCCCTCCCTAAAAAAAAAAGGCTACACGCACGGGCAGAAGTGCTGGCAGTCCGAACTGCTGTCCTCCTCTGTTCCGCAGGCCGGGGCGCGGTGCATGCTTTGGAAGTAGCACCGGCCTGAAAGCGCTACGACGGAATGCGCGCAGTGCCTTGAAACGTCCTGCTGCAGCACCTGCGCGCAGATGGAATCCCGGCCATCCTCGGGCGCCGTGGCGCCAACCACGGAAACGAAATCCCCGAACGTTCGCGGCCACTGGTCATCGGAACATGTTTTCCCGGTTCGCCCGCACCTCGACGTGCAGCTCTCCAAGTGACCAAACGGCGTGAGCAGCCACTCCACGCCTGCGACGGAAAAAGCGGGCGAGATTTTGGTTTCGGTTTCGGGGGACGTGTCGTCGACCAAGGGAACGACGGCGCCGCCGACCTCCTGAGATTGTAAAAAAAATGTCAGTATCGTATGGGAAATCAGTCGGCGGAATGTGTTAAATGGGAAATACTTACCGTATCGTCGACTTCGCCCGTACCCACGGACGCGACCGCGGCGGTGCGTGCTGTGGCGGTGACCGACGCAGTTGCCGCTGCTTGCGCAGACGCCGTGGCCGTCACCGCCGCTGATGAGTACGCCGCCGCAACAGAGCACCCGTCCACGCCCATCGCGGCGCAGACGCACGGTGGACAGATGGGCAACCCGGCTTCGCCGACCACGCCGGCTTTGCAGAACCGGCATCCCGTTTTACCAACACACCCCAGGCCCCCGTTCTCGACGCACACGTTGTCCACAACCTGCGGCCCCGCGTTTTTGTCGCACCGGGTCCAGTCGCAGGTCCCGGTGGAGGCGATTGGGCCACCCACGATTCCATCCGCGGTGCCCCGCACCGCCACGGCGTCGACGTCTCCGGCGACGCCAACACCCTGCGCAACCGGCGGTTCCTCCCCCCGGCCGCTCCGCGCCTGCCCTTCGATCATGCGCCACCAGCTCCCGTCGTGGCCGTCCCCGACCAACGTAACCGCCTCGCCTACCGTGGCGCTGCCGTCGGCGCTCGCGATTGATGTCGGGCTGGCCATGATCAAATTCGAAACCACCCCAGCGACGTCCCCGGAAATCGCAGCCTCCGCGGCTCTCGCGTACCGCTCCTTCACGTCGCTGTTCGCGGTGCGGTCCACGTCGTGAGGAGATGGACTTGCGTGACTGGTGGCCGTTGTTGGTGACACAGTAGCCGTAGTCACAGACGGCAACGGCGTGACGTTTGTCTGCACGGCCGCGGCGACGCTTTCCGCTACGCCCGCCGTAGTTTCTTCAAGCGTCTCGTCCGACTTCTTGGAACTCGTGGTCGGCTTCTTCTCGGAGCGCGTGCTTTCCTTCCCCGATCGTTTCTTGGCTTCGTGTTTCTTTTCAGAAGCCGCGTGCGTACCACCCTTCACGCTGGCAGTCGCTTTCGCCAAACGCGTTTCGTCCATCTCCCGCGCCGCTTTGTCCAGGCGTTTCATTTCGATTTCGATAGCGTCGTCAACGTCGCTTTGGATTTTGGACTGTTTCATGTAAGGCGACTCTGATTCGGTCGCGTCGAGGTCGTGCGTCTGGTCCTTGGTATTTTTCTTAGCCCGAGTAGCAGTGCTGCTTTCCGTAGATGGCGTGTTGCTGTCCTGAGGAAACCCACTCGCCGCGTCCGCCATCAAGGAGTCCAGGGGGTCGAACAACGCATCCATGGGATCGAGTTTTTTCGCCCCGAGTTTCTTCGTCTCAATCGCCGCAGCGTCTCCACCATCAACCGTCACGCCGCGTGTCGGGATGTGTTCATCCACCCCGGGAACGAGTTTGGGGGTGTCTTTTCGTGCCGCCGACTTCGCCTCGGTATTTTGCTTCTCAAGCGGGTCCGTCGCGTCCACGATCGCACTCAGCGAGTCCTCGTCCATCGTGCCGTACGCGGACATCGGCCTTTCCCCCGAGCCTTCCATCGGATCACCCGCCCCGCCGACCTGTTTCGCGCCTCCCAAAGTGGAGCCCGGTGTCACCAGGTTCGCGCTGCCATTCGCCGCGAGCGCGGCACTGCCAACAGTCCCGAAAAACGCCACGACCAGCGCCAACGCGATTGTGCCCACCACGCGCATCGACGTGCCCCTTCCTCGCGACGACTCACGACCGCCCACGCGTACCACGTCGGTTCCTCCTTGGACGGGCTCGTTCACCACCAGCAAAGGCGCGTCCTCCGCCCCTGGAACGTGCGCGCGCGAAGTCGCCATCCCGAACTCCGCGTCTCGCCGCGACTGCGACTGCGGAGAGATGACGGTTGGGTTGGCGTGTCTCCTCACGCAGGGGACGCGTTGTGATGGGTCGACCATTGAACGTAGGGTGTTACTGGCGAGAGCAACAGCGTCGTCGGCGCTCGCCTCGCCGCAGGAATAAGTCGAAAAATTGGATTTCGTCGTTTCGACGATTTTTTTGCCAAGAAAATCTTCAAAGATCGAGAACAGCTCCCTCCATCCGCACTCTCCGTCTCGCACGCTGCCGCTTTCAAAAGCGGTATCTGTGTTGACAAGCTCTCAGCTGTTCCCCTCCTACTTCTTCTCCCAATGACCGTCGGAACGCTTCTGGCGCGGAACCACAACGTCCTGGCCAAGGCGTGCCTCGGAGGCGGGTTCTCGTTCGGGTTTCTTTACACGAACAAAACCGGAACGAGTCCCATTAGAACGCTCGCGTCTCGGGCAGGTACGTGTATTACAAGCCAAAAACGTTTCCGCATCTCGAGGGTTTACCTTCGACCTATACAAATGCAACCGAATTCAACAATCGCGACCCCAACGCGACGTCGCGTCCTCCCCGTTGACGCGTTTGCCGACACCCTCTACGCGCGGAAAAAAACACCCTTCCAACCAACTCTCACCTTCTTTTCCCGATGTCATTCCATCTCATCCGCCCCACACAAACAGGCCTCGAAAACGACAAGCAGCACACCACCTTTACGATTCGCACCCGGAATTCCAACACAGGGTGATGCTGAGGTGTACGGACACACCGCGTTGAGGCGTAACTCGCGTCGCGAAGACCGCGCGACGCGGACGCGGGAGCACCATCCTCGATGGAAAAATGTTTTTCCACTTGTTGCTTTTTTTCCGCCTCGTCAGCAAATTGGCGGAGAAGAAAAGACGAACGCAAAGACACGAAAAAAAAGACCTTGCGCACTGCACTGTAAAATGAATGTTGTTTTGATTGAGTTGAGCTTTTGCACTGTAAAAGAGAATGTTGTTTTGATTGAATTGAAGCCCAAAAAAGGGGGCTTACACGAACGAGTTGTTACTTGTATTGTTGTACTAAAAGACCACTAAAGACTCTACTACAAAACTACTTGCACGGAAACACACCGCTCACACCCGGTCGATACCGTCGGTGCTTCGGCCCGCGCCGCGGCGAGTGCAATTTCCAAATCTTTTCAAGATTTCATTCTTCGCGGAGACGAAATACTCCAGGGGCGTCTTTTCCAAAATCATAAACGAGCACGTCGCGCCAAACGCGGCCGCGGTGGCGCCCCAGCTTACCCACCAAAGTTTTGACCCCAGGGCGATGACGGCGACGCTTACCACGAGCTGGACGATTTGCATGGGAACGCCGAATCGCAAAAAGTCCGCAAACACGTAACCGCCCGGGCCGTACACCATCAGGTTTGTTTGGTACCCGAAAGGCGACATGAAGGACGCGGACGCCGCTAACATCACGATGAACGAAATCGCCATCAGCGGGAACCCCGCTTTCTCCGCGGCTTCCGCTGCTATAGGGAACATCAGCGCTGCGGCGGCGTTGTTCGTGACGACGTTGGAGATTAGGAACGTGGCGAAGTACACGGCTGTTAACAGACCAACGGTGCCGGTGCCCGACGATTCCGCGAGGCTCACCAGCGTCGTCGCGACCGCGCTCGCCACGCCCGAGTTCTGCAGCGCCTTGAGATTAATAAAAGAAAGGGTCAGTATTGAATCTTGAGTATGGGTGTACTTCGTAATGTGTATGAGCAAACAGTCGCCCGTAATCGGGCCGAACAGTCTACTTGTGATGTATGTAGTATCTCCTTTAATGACTAGTGTAGTCAAAGAGGGGCTTGAAACAGTGCCTGGATTTGGGAAACGCAACACGTACCTTGCTCATCCCGAACGCGGCGGCGATCGTGACGATGACGTCCCACTTGATCGCGTTCCGGGCTTCTTGCTCGGACAGGGCGCCGCAGGCGATCATGATGGCGGCGGCGAAAATCGCGGCTACCAAAAGAGGCGTTACCCCCGCGGTGTACACCGCAATCATCGCGATGGCGATTACCAAAACCGGGACTAGTAATCTTAACCGCGGCGGCGCCGAGTCCTCCAGCACGCTCACCAGCGCGAACCCGCTTCCCGAGTTGTTCACCGCCTCGCGGTGAAAATCGGGCCCCGCGTCAAGCAGAAGCACGTCACCAGGATGCAAAATCACATCACCTATTCGCGCGTGCACGCGCGCGCCTTCCCGGTGCACCGCTAACACCACGGCGTTGTACCGCGTGCGGAATTTTATTTCGCGGATACTTTTGCCAACCAGCGGCCCCGTTTTCGCCACAACGGCTTGAATCAACCGCCGTTCCTGTGAGTTAACCCCCTCCAGCTTACCCAGCTGATCCGCGCTGTGCGGAGTGAGGCCTGGTATTTTCCGGACGCTCGCGATGTCCCGCGCGTTCCCCGCGTACCACAACACGTCATCCTCGCAAAGCGGGTCGTCCGCGGGGTCCACGGAATCCACGGAATCGACCGCCGGTGTGCCTACAGTAGCAACAATGGCCACAGTAGGGACAGTGGCTACCCCGGTTGCGTTGGAAGCACCAGATCCTTGGTTCGATCCCATAGCGTGACCTACAGTGGCAGGGCCGGCGGTAGTGACCGTGGCGGCCACTGCGGTTGCGTTTGACACACCGCCCTGGCCTAGGCCTTGGTTCGATCCCGATCGTTTGCGTTCGATTGACACGAGAAACAAACCCGGAAGCGTGCGCAGGCCGGCTTCGTCCGCGGTTTTCTTGACAAACTGGCTCCGTTTCTCAACTCGCACCGCCTGACATTGTGAACGAAAAGTGTCAGTCTTGTATGGGCAAACAGTGTGTCAGGATTTGGGAAACGCAACACGTACGATTAAAAACTCCTTCCCAGCCTCCGCGCCGTTCCCGTTCGCCACGATTTCGAGGTCCCGGTGCGCTTTTCGGATGGCAACCTCTTTTGCGCTTGTTGCTGAGTTACTCGCTGAGTTATTGGAGGAATTATCTCCAATCGGCGCGCGAATGGAATACCCGCGCGTGTCGGGAATCGCGACGACCACGGATCCGTCGTCGGCGGGTCCGCGTCCGCTTTTTTCGGGAGACCCTTTCCGGTCACCAACGCCGGCAGTACCAGAAGCAGTACCCCCGGCGCCGTCAACAACAATCGCGACGGCGTGTTCGTCCAACGCGCGTGTGGTTTGCGGAATCTTGGCGCGCAGGGAAAACCCCCGCGTGTCCTTCAACGCGCTCGACGACGACGCACTCGACGACGAAATGCCGACCATCGATCCCATGGACGACGAGATGCGTTGCAGCGAGGACTGGCTTTTTTGAGGTGTCGTACCAACGGTGCCATGAGAGAACCCGTTGGCACCAACACCAGTCCCATGGACACCGTCGCCGACGCCGTCGCCGCCGTCCCCAGCACCGGTCAGGTTCAAATCACCCGGCACGGGCGACAGCAACGGCGAAACCTGATACGATAAAAAAGAAAGTGTCAGTCTCGTATGGGCAATCAGTCGGCGGAATGTGGTAAATGGGAAATACGTACCTCGTTCAGCTGAAGCACCAAAACGTCGTTTTCCTGTAGCGACACTTGGCCCAGTTTACCAAGCGGCGCCCGCCCACCCCTTTGCATCGCCACGATCGCCGCGCCGTACGTGCTCCTGAAGTTAACCTGCGCCGGTACCCGCCCAATAAGCGAACTTCCCTTCCTCACGCGCACGCGCAACACGTTCTGGCCTTTCTCCTTCGCCGCGGCGGAGCCCTGATTGAAAAAGGAAAAGGGTCAGTCTTGTATATCGCGCTGTGTGGACAACAGTCACCAGCGTTAGAGGTCAAACAGTGCTGAGTGTTTGGATTTGGAGTTGGGTTACACGCACAGAAAGCGGCGAGAGCAGGGACTCGATGACGGTTCGTATTTCGTCCCGCGTCGTGCGTTGGTCCATGTTCTGTAGCCGCCAGATCGAAACGCTGCGGTTCGCCACCACGGAGGCTTCGCAGTGTAACAGCTGCACGCGTAAACGGTTCAAACCTTGGGAGATGTCGTGCAGTAACCCGGGGCGGTCGATGGCGCTGACCCCGAGAACGCTTCGGGCTAAAGTTGTGACGGTCGTCGTCGTGCCGGTTCCGTCGGGCGCCGTTGCCGTTTCGTTCGCCACGTCGGGGTCGATCTCCACCGTCACCCTCGGCGGCCCCAGCGCCCGGAGCGCCGCGTTCTGCGCGACTTCCTTGTCCCGCTTTTCCTGAGGATGGGTAAAAGAAATTGTCAATCTTGTATGGGCAAACAGGGAGGCGGATTCGGGAATTTTCACACGTACCTTCGCGCTCGTCGTTTTGTGTCGTCCGAACCCGCCGCTGTCCCTGCGCTGCCGGTCGTAAAGCTTCAACGCCCTTCTTTCGCCTGGGTCCACGGACACGGCGCTGGCGAACTCCGCGTGGGCGTTTGAGACGCGTCGGTGGGTGCGACGCCTGCGAACGGTTTGATTCGTCGAGTGTCCTTTCCCGTGATGACTCCCTTCAACCGAGCCTCCGGCGCCGTCGGCGGTTTGCGTTCGCCGGACGCTTGTCGTCGCCGACGCGTCCCGCGCCGCGGTTGTTCGGCAATCGTCGCCCTCGCCGTCGCTCCAAGCACCACCTCGCGGGGAGAAACCCCCGGAGAAACCGCCGGTTTCGGATTCACCCCCTTCCGAGGTGGCGCTGGTGTCGCTGTCGTCGGCGGCGTTTTTCTTGTTTGAAGACGGACGGTCAACAGTCTTTCCCGCGCCGCCGGCCCCGTCCCAACCGCCGCCAGCCACGCCCCCGATCGCCTGCGACCGCGCCATCATCTGTATTTCCATCAGCTCGCTCATCTCGGGCACCGCGGTGGGGATTGTTACGGGTGGGTTTTGTTTCGGTTTTTTGGACGATCGTGTTTTCGTGGCGAGTTTCGCGGGCGACGTATTCGTGAGAGGTTTTTCTTGACCTGAATCGACGACGCCAGCGGAACCGACGCCGGCGATTTCGGAAGGAGACCCGCCGAGGACCCGTTCTTCATTTCCTGAGTCATTAGACCCTAAACCTACGATCAGGTCGTCGTTGTCATCCTCGTCCGCGTCATCCTCCGACCCAGACTCTAAATCCTCATCACTGGTGTCCTCGTCGTGCTCCGCGGTCATCGCCTCTAACCCGTGCTCCCCACAGACCGTCCCCAGGTTCTCGACCATCCCGGTGAAGTAAAGCACGTCGCCCTGGTTCAACACAAACTCGGGGCCCACCGCTCGGACCAAGGTTTCGTCTCTTTTCACGGATACCAAATACAACCCTGGTAAGCCTCGTAAACCAGACGCACCTACTGTTTTGCCCACCGCGGCTGACCACGGCTGCAACCGCGCGCCCACGATCAAGTCCTCGGTACCACCACCGCCGCCGTCCCCGGAGGAAGAATCGCCCCGCCGCCGCGAACTCGCTTCGCTCGCGGATTTCCCCTTCGGTAGTAACACCCGCGACGCCAACAAGATGTATGTCATCCCAGTAAGCGCGCACGGAATCCCGTAAAGCCCTAGGTCGAACAACCCCATGTCGTATGTCTGTGTGCTCAAACCGTCCGCGCCTTTCCATTGCTGCAACATCCCAAGCACGACGAGGTTGGTGCTCGTGCCGATCAGCGTACACGTGCCGCCCAAAATCGACGCGAACGAAAGCGGAATCATAACCTGTTCCTTGGGAATGCTGATGTTCTCCGCCCACCGCTGCACGATCGGGATCATCACCGCCACGACCGGGGTGTTGTTCAGGAACGCGGAGGTTAAGGCGATTGGAACTGCGAGTGGACACGGATTTGGTCAGTCCCTTTCGTCTCGAGTATGCGTGTTGTATTCGTAACAGTTGCGAGTAACGGCAGACGTTACCAGTACTGTAGTCGACCAGGGGCAGTAAACAGGGCACTTGTGCCGTGTGTAGCACACTTCCTTTTAATGACGCCCGTGGACGTCAAGTAGGTGCGGTGCACAGCGTGTGAGTTTGGGAAAGCCGGCCTTTAATACGTACCCATCAAACGCAACTGCGCGCCGGCGGTCGTCCGCGGCTTGCCTAACAGTTTCCCCATGTACCAGTCCAAACCCCCGGTCGCGCTGATTCCCGCGGCGACTACGAAAAGCGTCGCCACCGTGAGCAGCCCCTCGTTGCTGAACCCCGCGAGGCCTTCTTCCACGGAAACCACACCCGCGGCCATTAAAATCGTCAACGCGCCGATCATCACGTGATCCGGTTGCACCACGTCTTTCAACAAACAACCGAATGCACCGAACACCACAACCACGGTGAACCAGCCTTCCCAGACGGCGCCCATGTTTGCGTGTGTGGGTGGGTGGGTGGGTGGGTGGTGTGATGTGCGGGTACGGGTAAGGGTCACCTCTCCGAGCGGACAACCACGATGGCCCTGAAGCGGGAGTGTGCCGGAGCGTGCACGCTTCGCGTCTCGGGGCGTTCGAAGCCGCGGGTATTGTAATCTAACTAATCCGCCTCGACGTTTCCGTCGCCGCCACGCCGGCGTGCTCGATGCGCAACCGCGCCGTCGCCCCCGTGTTTTTCCAATCAAAACGTCAACCCACGACCCTCTCCAAAGCCTTCCACGAGCTCAAATCGAATCGCGCCGCCCGCGCGCACGCCAATGCACGCGCGGTCGCCGCCGCCGGTTGCCTCCGCGTGGTTACCATCATTTTTTGGTCACGCGGTCCAAGACGAAGTTTTGCCAAAAGAAGTGTTCTGATGAACAAAAAAAGCCAAAGAAGAATTGTGCCTGTTGTTTCCGTCTACGCATCGCTCTTTATCTCCCTTTCACTCTCCACCGCTAACACAAGTTAAACCTCAATAACGCCTTTCGCCACCGGTTACCCTCCCCACGCCCCTGGCGATAGCCCCACAAGGTCTTCGTCGTTCGAGATTTGTGTCCGGGTACACCCGCCGCAGGCTAGGACATTGGCTAATAATTCGCCCGCGGTTTCGGTTTCGCCCGCCGCGTACGCCGCGCACGCCGCCGCGTACGCCACTTGCAGCCGGTCCTTGACGTTGCCCGGGTCATCCCCCGACAAATGCGCGCCGTTTCCGTTGCCGCCGTGCTGTGCTATTTGCAACGCCTTTTGGTACGTTTGCCAGGCTTTGGTGAATTCGGAGCGCGCGGCGTTTGAGTCGCCGAAAACCCTGATCGCGATTTTCCCTAATTCAAAATAACACTCCCCAACGCCAACCACGGCGTCGAAGTTGCGCTGATCCACTGTAAGGGCGGCGCCGAAGCCTTTGCCGTTGTCGGCGATTGCTTGCCTTAAATGGAAACAAAGCTGGTCCACGTTGAGATTTCCGGAGTTAATCAGGGAGTTCGCGTTTGTTGAGGCGTTCGTTGATGACGCCGTTGATGACGTCCCCATTCCGTCGTCGTCGAAAAATCCAACAACATTGGTCGCGACGAAATTGTGTGACTCGAACGCCAGCCTGACAATCTCGTTTTTGGTCTGCAGAAGCTCGCCCCGGGCGACCAGCCCTGATGTGTCGCCTTGTGAGAACTCGATCGAGTTTCGTAGCTTCTCGTCACTCGCGACGCACGCCAACGTGGTTTCGTGGAACTTGTGAGTGATTGTTTGCGCTAACCTTTCGCGATCGCTTGACGAACAACTGGCATCCAAAGAAACCCCGCTCGACGCGTCCGCGGAGCGTAGGTTCAACACCAACAAAGTAAGTTCCTCACACAAAGTTTGAACGTGAGCCACCCAAACGCACCCCCAGTCGTACAACAAACCCGACAAGTCGTCCCCGGCGTTTGAATCCGCTAAACTCACCGCATGGTCAAACGCTTCAAAGGCTTTCTTTCGCCAACCACACGCTTCACTAAACTCGCCCCTCGCCCCGTAGCACTCCCCTAGCTTCCCTCGGGCATCCCCGAGGTTCCACAGCGCGTCCAGCACGTCCGTAGCGGCGTTTATTTGTCCACGTGACGCGGCGTTTTGTTGCTGTTGCTGCGATTGGGAAAGAAAAATGTCAGTCTCGTGTACGCAAACAGTGTTGGCGGGATTTGGTGAAACTCAATACGTACCTGAAGCGCCACGGAGTGCGAGTTGGTGCCGGCGGCGTCGCGCCGGCTCTCTTCGATTGTTTTCTGATAACTATTCTCCGCGTGTTGCACGCTTCGCGCGCACCGGTTCGCAACCATGTCGTACGCGATTTCCGCTTTCAAAAGCACGGGCAGCGCGATGGCGTGTTCATCACACTGCACGAAAACATCCCCGAGTCCAGCGAGCGCGTTGGCCAAAGCCCCAGCCGCGACGTTCGCTAACTCGACGGCGACGAGCGGAAGTCGCGTTTCGTCTTTCCGACCGCCGTGCACGCCGCCCACACCGAAGGCGTTTTGTTGGTACAAACGGACAGGTTTCGAGTGCGCTATTATTTTTTGTTCCGCGACGTACTGTTCGCGTAGTCCGCAAAGGTGCGTGAACGTGTCTATGGCTTCGTTGTAGGCAGTGACTGCGGCTTTTCGTGCCTCCGTTTCCACGTGTATTAAATTCGGATGTAACGGGCCTACTCGCGATGCGACGAGTGTGCATTGTGCGATGGCGACCAGGGTTTCCCCAAGGGCTAAAATACTGGTGTGTCTCTTGCCAGGCGCGGCTTCCCAGAACTTCACGGTGTCCAGCCGTGTGTCATGTAAAACGCTTCGCAACGCATTCGCCACCTCCACCAACGCGTCCACTGAAGCCGCGGATGCCACGGCGCCGTCCCTTGAGAGTTTTTTTTCCGCAGCATCCTTGCGTCGCAGCGCGTCCGCGACCACCGCGTCCGTGCCGGTTAGAACCGACTCCGCGCCCCTCCCGCCCGCCCCAAACCGGCCGCCCCGGCCTCGTCCGGACGTCGACGGACCTTGTGCGCCAGTGCGCAGGTGGGGGGGGACGTAGCCGCTGGGCATCGCGGGAGTGACGATGGGTGGGCCTCGGACGCGGTAAATGAAAGAAACTTCAACACTCGATTTTTTTTTCAGAGCCGTTCTTCTCGGCCTGGCCGATGGCATCACGTCCATTCCGGGAGGCGCGCCTGGATGGGCACGGCCGGGTCGAGGAAAGCGGGGGCGCTTTTTTCGTTTGGCCTGGTGCGGACCACTGGCGTGAAACGGCAGGCCCGGAGTCGTCACAACGGGTACCACCGCACGTACGGGCTCGCGCTGGTGCTGACGTGCATGTTCGTTTTGGTCAAGACGAGCGCATCGCGCGAGTTTCACGAGACGCGAGGCCACCGAGGTGTCGGGGGTACGGAAACAAGGCTGTCCCAATGGTCCCAAGGGGAGACGAGGTCTTTGGCACATCCTCACCACGTGCTCGCGGAACAACTCGTGGCGGCTCATGTCAGGACACCACCACGCCGAGCGTTGATGCAAACCGACAACACGCAAGTGAGTGTTTCCACTGAACAACAGCTGCGAGAGGCGATTGAAAACGAAGACGTCGTCACAATCGCGGTGACGCAAAACATAACCTTGAGTGGCACGAGTTTGCCCCCCGTACTCACCGAAAAGCACATCGCGGGTGCGTGCGGTGTCACGCAAAGCGACAGGTGCACGCTAGACGCGGCTTTCCGATCACGATTTTTGGTAATCGGCGTCGGCGGGGCGATGACGTTGCGAAATGTAGTTCTTAAAAACGGGTCCGCGCAATCTGGCGACCCGCCGATATCCGACGGCGGCGCGCTTTTCGTTTTCGGCAGACTAAATGCCACCCGGGTTTCGTTCGAGTCCAACACCGCCACCGCGGACGGGACGTCCTGTGGAGGCGCCATTTCAGTGCAGGGAGGGTCCGTGCTTCTTGAAGAGTGCGCTTTTATAAACAACGCGGCGAGCGACGACGGCGGCGGGATTTTCGTGCGAAGCGGAACTTGTGAAGTAAGAAGGTACGGCCTTGGTCCTTTCCCAAATCAGGCGGCACAGGGTTTTACCTCTAACGCGCCTGTGACTGTTCAGACCGATGGCCGGTGACTGTTGACCAGGCCATCGTCCAACACGGCGCCCAACAAGTGGACTGACACTTTTCGGTTACAATCAAAGGTCGAGTTTTGAGAAGTGTACCGCAGGCGGCTTGGGCGGGGGCATCGCCGGGGATGCAGGCACAGTGACCGTGAGGTATTGTACCTTCGACGACCAAACGCGGGCGCGGGAGTTAACGAGCACGGACGTCTACGCCGGCGCCACGGGGGCGGCGTATTTACAGCCGTTCGCTGTTTACGGCGATTACTTTGACGAAACCACCGGCGATTTGTTGCTTGATGACTTCGGCGCGCCAATCAGTGGGCCTCCTGAAGGGTACGCGTACAAAGCCGCTGGTGCTGGGTTAGTCACCAGTGCGGTGTTCGAACCGCCTCCGCCGGGGCAAGGCATGGCGCCGCCGCCGCCGGCGCCGTTGAGCGATGAAACTACTTCGAACGTTACTTTAACAGATGCAACAGGTACTACTAGTGTTTGTGCCGAATCGTTACCCCTGGCTTCCATCGCGGGCGCGGTGGCGGCTGTGTTGGTGTTTTTGTGGCTCCTGGGAAGGTTCTTCGCGAGGGAGCACCACACGACTCGACCGTCGGAAAGCACCCTGAAGCACATGGCGAACGCGGACAACGCTTTGCTGGAGTTACGGTTGGTGGAAGACGCTGCGTTTGCGGGCGCCGCGCGGGACGCCGCGAACGCGCGGAAGTTCAAGACTAACAGTGGTGGGGTGGAGGGGCGGGTGGGTAACACCAGACAGTTACGCACCGTGGAGGGCACCGCTGAGGATGGGTACGACGAGCAAGGCGTGCGGTTCGACGAAGTCGACGTTCGCGTGGACGCGAGCGAGGATACCGAGAAGGGTACTGATACTGGAAAGAGTGTTGCTTCTGGAAAGCGAATATCCCTCGACGGCGATCGGGATGTTCTCCACGGCGACGCGAAGGAATCGGAAGTAGAGTCTGCTACTTCCAGTTATCCACCAGAAGAGTCGTTCTCGGCAGAATTCAATCGATCAACGTCCCGGGTGGGACGCACGGTCGCGAGGTCACGCGCATCGCGTAGTCGCAAGTTGAACCTGAGCGACCACGTCGGCGGGGTGTTTGACGAAACCGAAACGAACGGCGCGTTTGTTTCGGGCGGCGAAGACGACGACGACGTGTTAAATCAGGACGAACTCGAGATTGGTCCTCCTGAGACGCGACGCGCTCGCGATTCCGCCAACCGCGATGCCCTCTACGACCGCGCTGCCGTGCCGTCGGAGGAGGACTTGGACCACCCGCACGTGGAGAATCGATCCCGCGCGCACGCGGGGCGCGGTTTCGGGGATCAACCGTTTACGCGCCGTGACCGTCAACGCGACGACTGGTCCGAAACCCTCGCCGAAAACGACGGAGTCTTCGACGCGACGAGCGAACGAGTCACCGCGGAGACGGCTTTCGTGAAAGCCCGCTGGGTCGGCGCTGCGGCGGCGGCACGGGCAGCGGGAAGGTTTAACAGCGCAAGAGGTCCGCTTGCCAGACGCGACGCGGAGCCAAATCAACCTCAACCTTCGCCGCGTCAACCTCCGCCTCATCAACCTCCGCCTTCCATCGCCTCCTTCGCCAACGCATCCTCCGCGGCGCGCGCCATGTTGTCGGCGCGGGGCGTCGGAAACTCAAATTCCCGACGGCCCGGCCCAACACCGATCGCGCGCGCCGGCTCCACGGAGGCGCTCCGGGCGCGAATCGAAGCCGCGAGGGCGCGAGCCAGGGCGGAAGAAAGTGAACGTGGAAACTAAACAACCGCGTCTTTGTCTGTTTGTATTGTATTTACACCTACGATTTTTGCACACCGCGTATTCAGCTCGTAACCGCGCATCGTACCAGAGGTGGTAGTTTGGAAGGAGGGGAGATTACCTCTGATCGCACACGTGTTTCATGCCAGTCCGTGTTTCCTATTTCCAGCCCCTGGCGAACCCCCCCTCCGCGGGTACGTCGTCGTCGCGGCTCGCGGCTGACCTTCTTTCTTTTTGAGTGGCGGTGTTCCCTTTCGTTCCCTTTGTTGAAACGTCGTCGGAAGACTCTGAAGTGCTTTTCGTGTCCCTCGCGAGGGCCAACTTCACCACGAGCGTGGGAACCTTGAGTTTGTTCAGAAGCCCTTCGGAAACGGAGCCTAAACCGACTAAGCCGAGCAGCGAGCCGTGCAGCGCGCCGACACCGCGGCTTCCGACTATCACCAAATCCGCCGAGGTTGAAATGATGTAACGCTCCAACACGTCCACGACGGACCCTCCGCCGCCGCCGCCGCCCGCGGGTAACACGTCCGCCACGACACTCGCCACGCCCATCGCCTTGGCGTCCTCGACGAACCGAGCGCACGAAACGTCGCATCGTTTTTTGTCGAGCAGCTCGGCCTGCTTTCGTAGTTGGTCGTCCCTGTCGGAAGAAATAGGCACGCCGTCGACGTACGACCCGACATCGGGGGGGTGAAGGGCGGCTTTTTTGAAAACGCACGCGAACGCAACGCGGTCGTTGGAACGCACCACATTGTCCATGCCGAAACGCACCGCGTTTTCGCTGGTGTGGGGTAGGGGGCGGGGAGTGGTTAGTAGTAGTAAAGGGGAAGTGGAGTGGTAGTAGCAAGCCGCGGACCGGGTGGTGTCAGTGGTGCGCTACTTGGTACGGACGGACACTCCTACTTCGGTAGGAAAGAAAAGAAAAGCAACGACTTTAGAAAAACCAAAAGCGTTGGACCCGTAAACGGGGGTCGTCGCACCTGAAGCTGGACGAGTCCACGGCGAAGAGTAGATGCCGTCCTTTGCCCGAACTTTGCGGGACTTTGCGGCGCTGCCCCAGCGAGAACGGGTTCAGGAAAAGGCGCACGGCGTCCATGCCTTGCATGTTGCAGGGGCGCGCGAGGAGGGTGTGACGAGGCGTGTTTTTGTGGGGACTCAAATAGCAGCAGAGTTTTTATCTCGGGTGAGCCGATTGGCGAAAGTGTTCGTCTCATCACAAAACTATTTTCCTCAATCTGCTTTGTACTCCCAGTGCGGCTCCTTCGGCGCGCTGCCAACCCACAACCGGTCGCACGCCGTCGTAGTACCCCCGCTCGAGAGGTTCTACCACAAGTGCTACCGATGGCTAAAGAGGCTAAAACCAAGTACGGAGGCACGGAGGGTGCTGATGTGGAGGCGGCTGCGTTTTCCAAAATCGGAGCCTCGGTAGGTGTTACACCCGCATCTGCGGATGCGTCAAAAAAGCCACCGCCGCACAACCCGTGGACCTCCCCGACCGCCGTTATCGCGGTCATCACGCTGTGCGTGACTCTGTACGTCGCGTGGGTGTACGGCGCGTTTTCGTTTCCCGGGCAGCAAAAGCCTGAGCCGTCGTTCACGCCGGCGGCCGTGGAGGCGGTACCGGCGGTCCCATCGCCCGCCCCGCCTGCACGGGCGACTGGCAACATCGCGCTTGACATGGCCAGCGGGGTGACGAACGTGCCGTTCAACATGCCCGAAATCGTGGACTTCCCGGTGCACGACACGAACGACCCGAACGACGGGTACGGCCCTGCTGCGCCCGCCGAATCGATCGACGGGTTCGACGCGAGTGGCGAGGAGACGGAGGTTTTCGAACTGTCGGAGTACGAGATCGAACACGAAAACGATGAGCAGGCCTCCTTCGAAGCGGCGGTGGGATCGAAAACGGCGACGCAGGTGGTGCAACAGATGCCCAAGGATTTCGTGTTGGCCAGCCTCGGGGCGGCGCAGGAACGGGTTTATTGAGCGTGGTTATGAAGTGTTAAGACTTGATGAGGTGAATCCACATGGATATGAATTTGTATAACGAAAGACGAAGGGTGCTATTACGCGCGATTCAATCATTCAATCAACCGCCGTACCTACGACGGGACAATCACCTCACAACGGAATAACAGAAGAAAGTAACCGACCTACAACTCCCCATCTTCCCCCAGGGTCGCCTTCCCCTCCTCGGACGCGAGCCGTTCCGCGAGCTTCGTGGGTGTCAACACCTGGGTCGGGCGTAACGGAGCCCTGTCTACGTTTCTTTTGGCGCGCGCGCCGAAAGAACCGCCGCCGGCGACACTCACGACGCGCCGCACGTCCCCGACGAACGTGTTCGCGGCTGATACCAAGAAAAGAAAGTGTCAGTCTTTCGTAATGTGAGTGAGCAATTACTCTGGACAATCGGCAAAACAGGGAGGAGGGATTTGGGAAATGCGGGGACGTACCTTCGGGCGCACCTCGGTTCGTGCCGTGCGTTTCTTGCCCCAGCTCCTTACCGACGTCACCTCGGGCGAACGCCAACGCGGCGTCGTCCGCGTTTCCCCGAAGCATCACGGTATAACCCTGATTGTGAACGAGAAAAGTGTAAGTCGGTCGTGATGTGTATGCGTAAACAGTCAGGGTAACGGGCAGAGGTATAGCCGTTCCTTCGCAGGACGAGTATGGGTAATCGCAGAGGCGGAACGTGGTAAATGGGGAAATACTTACCAGTTTCTGCTGTAGCAGCTTTTTGTACGGGTACTGCGTTGTGGCGTCGCCATCCGGGTCGGGGCTGGCTAAAACGCACAGCTCCACGCCGAACACGACGTCGCCCCCGAAACCCGCGTTGCGGAACAGCCAATACGCGTCGTCGAACATCGCGTCGTCGTAGATCGGCGACGCGCCGAAAAACCCAGCCGCTTCGTTTCGCAACGACGCGGTGTTGGCGTCGTAGGTATTGGCGGAGACGCTCGAGGCTTTTGTGCTGGGGGGAAGGGGGGCGGTGACTTCCGGGAGTTGGTCTTCCTCGGATTCATCATCTTCGGAGTCATCGTCAGAGTCCTCGTCATCTTCCGTATCATCCACCTTCGTCTCATCATCGTCATCCTTCTTCTCCGACACTTCTTCCGTCTCTTCCTCAACCTTCGCCTCCTCATCATCCTCAGTCTCCTTCTCCTCCTCATCATCCTCCTTCTCTTCCGTATCTTCCTCTTCTTCGACCTCCTCCACCTCCTCATCGCCATGCGCCTCGCTGTCCCCTGCGTGGTCCATTAACCGCCGGCCTTTCGGCAAACTCCCCGCGATACCCTTCGCCATGGCGCCCGCGAAATCAAACATCTTCGTCGCGGCCGCCGCCGACGCCGCCGCGGCGTCCTCCGCTTGTTCCGCCTGATACCAATAAAAGAAAGTGTCAGTCTTGTATGGAAAAACAGTGTTTGGATTTGGGAAAGCCCCAAGGCCGTACCTTCGCCCAGTCCCAGTCGAAGTCGTTTCCCTGATACCACTTCGCATACGCAGCTCGCGCATCACTCGCTACGGCCCCGTCGACACACCCGCCGTGCGTGGACCACCTCATGCTGATAATGACCCCGGGGGTGTATTTTTTAATCGCGTCCACGAAGTCGTATTTCGGGTCAAACTCGAACGTCCTTTCCAATCGCTTCGCCCGCATCGCCTCGTCCACGTCGCCCGGCACGGGTGGGACGAACAAGTGGTGCGCCGACGCTTCGTGGTCGTGTGACGCTTCGTGTTCCGGAGGCGAAACAAACACCGAGCCGAGTTGGGAAAGAAACCCTCCCGGGCCGGGAAGAATTTCGCCGTCCACGAGTAGCGGGCCGGGAAGCGCGCCCGTGACCACGAACCGCCGCAAAATTTTCAAACTGGGTTTGATCGCGCGGGGGTCGAGGAAAGTAACCATCAAGCCCTGCTCTTTTCCCACGAGTTGCCCACTCGCGAGCTGGCCTTGCACGAAGGCTCGCAGGAACTCGTCAAACTCGAATTGTGAGGTGGGGGCGCTGTACGGGGAGGTGTCTTGCGTGACGACTGGCGATCCGTCTTTCCTCACGCCGGTCACGGCGTCGAGCGCTTGCGTCGCTCTGGCGCGCCATCCGCTCGCGGGTCTATTTTCTTTGGGAACATCCGTGTGCAGCCTGAACCCGACATTGACCTGGATAATATCCGTCCGCCTCCAGTTCTCCGTGACCTTTCCCACCGCTTTCGCCGAGCTCACGCCGAAAACAAACCGTACCCGCGACGGCGTGGGCGCGCCGAAGTGCTTGCACAGCCGCGAAGTGGTCCACGCCGACCCGATCTCGCCGTCATCAAGGTTCCCGTAAGGAAGACTGGCTTTGTTGTCCCACCCTTTCCGGCCGCCTGAGCCTTTTGAGGACGTCAGGTATAGTGACACGAGCATTAGCACCAAGAAGCCGCCCGCGATTTGCCACAACAGGGTGCTGCCCAGGGAGCACGCCGTGGTCACGCGACGCATGGTCACCTTGCGCACCAAAGTCGACTGCCGGTCTAACATCTGTCGCGGCGTCACTGTTGCGTGGTTTCCTTTTCGTGCCTGGTATTTCGTGTTGTCATCGTCACTCGCGGTTGCGTACGCAGACGTGGCATTTGCCGCGCGGCTCGCCGCCGCGCTCGTGTCGACCTTCACCGCGTCGAACATTTGCCGCGCGATCGATTCGACTGATTTCGTTTGTGGAAAGGTTGGCTTTTTTGTGAGCTCCATACAGGGAAAAGACGGGGTGACATTAACCACACCCGACGGTTTCCGTATGACGCTTCAGTCTGTTGTTCGTGAGCGCGAAAAAGCAGCTTTCAAGAAGCAAGCAGCTGTCCGCCTCCTCGAAAACGGCACAGATCTCGTTTTGGCGGGCGGTGTGTCTCTCCCTTCACTCAGTCCTCGCACGCGCGGGTTCGGTGTTTTAGTCGGGTTTACTTTTGCGCTCAGGGTGACGGCGTGGTGTATCAGTCCGGACAGAGGCTGGTGGTGTGCTTTACCCGGTGTAACACACCTCGGCTTCGCGAGGAACACGATCGATGGGGGGCGTGTTGACCAAGCATTTGGAGAAACTCGATCTGCGGCAAACGCGCGAATCGGGCAAAGATGGAAACGTCGTGACGATCACGTTCAAACCACCCACCGGTTTCGCCACGAGGCTAATGCAGTTCCTGTGGACCTTCGCCCTGATTCACTACATCTTCTACGGGTTTTTAATGGCCGCCGTCGCGGTGGTGTTCCGGACCTTCTTACTCAACAGTACCACCGCCAAAGCAGTCGTCGCGGTTTCTTTGATCCTTTACCTCCCCTCGTTCTTCGACGGCAGCGAAAAGAACATGGGCCGGCCGTGGGACACACTAAGGTGCCACCCGATTTGGTCCCTAACGCAGGGGTATTTTCCCGCCAAACTGGTACGGACGCACAAGCTTGATCCGCGGAAGAAATACGTCTTCGGCTGGCACCCGCATGGCATTCTGATCTTGTCGCGCATCCACGCGTACGGCGGGGCGTGGGAAGCGCTGTTTCCGGGAATTCCAATCCGCGTGTTAGGCGCCACGCCCATGTTTTTCGTGCCTGGTTGTCGCGAGATTTGCCTCTGGTTCGGGGCGGTTGATGCGGGGCGCAAAACCGCGGAAAAAGTGCTACGGAATGGTGTGTCAGTAGTGGTGTACCCCGGGGGGTCGAAGGAGATCTTCAGCACCGACCCGAACTCGCGCACCACCACGCTGCATCTCACGAAAAGAAAAGGCTTTGTGAAGTTAGCGGTGAGGTGCGGGGCTTTCCCACTGAACACGTTCCGCCGTCCGCGATTGCGCATACGAGACTGACACTTTCGGCTTTTATCGTATCAGTGAAAAAGCCCACCTCGTACCTACGTTTGTGTTCGGCGAGAAGAAGTGTTACAGCAAGCTAAACGTCCCGGCCCCGGTTTCGAATTGGCTGCTACGGAACCTAAAGCTCCCGTTGATTGTTTTCTGGGGTAGGTTCGGTACGTGGTACCCGTACAAAGCGCCGCAAACGGTGGTTTTCGGGAAACCGATCGATACCGATATGGGCAAACAATCTGACGAAAAAATGGACCACGAAAAGTGGATCGATTTGTTACACCGAAAGTACGTCGACGCAGTCGTGGAATTGTTCGAGACACACAAAACAGAAGCGGGGTACGGTCCGGAGGAGACACTGGTGGTACTGTGAGGTTGGGTAAGGCGGTTGCGTATCACAAAAAAGGGTGGGGTTCGATCCCGAGAGGATCATGTGGTCCACTTTGTAAATTATTATTGTCTGCGAAAAGCACCTCTCGCCTTTTCAGTTTTCCTTTTTCTTTCCCGAAACCTCGTTCTCGTCGTCACAATCGCCGCGCGCCCGCGTCGTCCCAATCCGCGCGATGTTTTGATCGCCCGGATCGCCTACGTAGCTTCCACTCGTACGTAGTTCCCATGTTCGTAACGGTACGTGCCGCGTACCCACCGTATCTCTCTCCCGAAACACGTCCCAAGCCCGCATCGCCCGCGCCCCGAATCTCGTCGCGCCGCCGCCTTGACGCCGCCTTGCAGTGCGGTGTGACGACAAAGCATGCCGCCCCAGTCCGACCAAAGCCTTTGCCGGCTTTCTGACGATTAGCTAACATGAATGTAATTCTGACCGCACGGCGCGTGGTGGGCGACGGCGAGAGACAAGAGACGCCCGGTCCAAGGCGGCGGGGCGACGAAGACCTGCTTCGATCGAAAGATCGCAAAAAGGGCTCGGTTTTTTATTTTCGATTTTCCCGACTCCAACATTTTTGACACACACTCGAAAACCCGCGGTGAGGAACGACTGCTCTAACCCAGCTCGCTTCGAGACTTTTGTTGGTGAAGAAAACTTGTTCCAAACACATTTTCTGAGCGGGGTTTGTTGTTGTGTGTGTGTGTGTGGAGAGGCGGGGTTCTTTGGGTTTAACAAACCCTAAAGGAGGAGTCGCGGTCGGCGCCGCCGTCGGCGCCTGGACCCAAAGACGAGCCCGTTTTTCTTACAAAGTTTTCGATCGTCGCCGTCAACGGCGCGTTCAAAAAACTGCAAGCCCGGAACACTCCAAACCCTAAACCCGGAAGCTCACCGCGCCACTCCGTGTTTCTCGCGTTCGCAGATTTCCAAGACACTCTGGTAGGGTTTGAAGATAGGACATGGCGTGTGTTTCTTTAGGGGCGAAACAGCGTCGAGTTTCCCATCATCACAATCATCATTCGAGTCCGACGCCGCCGCGACTACTTTGGTGCACTCGCGAAGCAAAGGTAAGTCAAAGGTTGTCGCGATTGACTCCATGCCCGACTCGCACCCGGTGGTTTAGGCACACGACGGCAAAACAAAACGACGGCAACCCCCCCCCCCCCCCGCCGCAAGGAAATGAGGACATCTCTTTCCCCAATTGATCGACGCTGAAACTACCAAGGCCACCTCAACGCCTGAGGATAAACTTGCCAGTTTTAACTGATCCTTGCGAGCGTCGTTTGTTTTCGGTGTGACTATATAGTCACCGCCTTTTCTTTTCCCGCACAAAAAGTCCCATCTCGTTGGACATGACGACCTACTTGGTCCGTGTTTTGTACTCGTGGCAACACGCTGCCGATGAAGCAAGTATTGGGACTAGACATCCCACGACCGATCCATGGCGAGACTTTAGACTTTTGTTTTGTTTTTTCGCAACCGAAAGGTAGTTACTCTTATTCACAAAGAGTCCACGTGAAACAAGGCTTCATCTAGTTGGGTGTCGGACCCCATGTGTCCATACACCCCGTTCCCTTGAAGCAAAAGCGGAAGGCCTGACGGGGGGTCGAAGCCCCGGCAGGACGGTCGCGCCGACTGATGTCGCTATCGTGTCGCGATTATCAATATCGCTCCATGACGGATTTCGGCGCAAAGCCATTGATTTTTTTTTCGCACCGCCGATGGAAACGCACCCACCGACAAGACGCACCCGGCTAACCTACGTTTCTTTATTTTGGTCCACCAATCAGGTACGTCGACGAAAATATCGCACGTAAACATATTACTCACCCGCACCGGGCCGACCATCAGGCAGCTGCCTGCGGATTCAATTCCGCAACGCGGCGTTCGTCGGCCCACACATCCACACGTGTCTATACTGGTTCGCCGCGAAGTGTTGACTTACTATCTTTGTTTCAATGCGGCGTCTCTTGGAAACGGCGCGAACACTCTCTCTTTTCTTTTTTTAGGAAAGGTCTTTTTTTTACGCGATTTTTTCGCTCTCGCCACCCCGCAAAGAAACCTTCGGAAATCAGAATCAATCAATCCAAAGTACCCGCGCCGCTGTGACCAAATTGCGATGACGACAACACTCGAGGCTGTTTGTTAGGAGGCCTCCGCCTGTGCGCATACAAATCCACAAAACGACTTCTTCTTCCACCGAGCATTGGCGCGGCGCGGCGGGTACTTAAATTGATCGGGTTCGGAGGGTTTTTTTTTGGTGTTTTGTTTTATTTAACAAAGAAAGCTTAGGATGAAACCCTAAAGTGTGTAACGCGGTGCGCCTATGAGGAAGCCGCGAGTACGCGGGTGAACCTATCCTCGAAGGCGCATATAGGCACTCGTGCCTTCGCTTGGCACGAAACTTGCGGGCCCAGTCCGCGGTCTGAAGCTTTTTTTTTTTTCTTTGCGCGACGAAGTCTCACTGTAAAGTCATTGAGTCGTGCTTTGTTTTTTTGGCAGCGCGGTCTTTCTGTGTGACAAGCAGTCTAATTCTGTGCCTGACCTCGTGTAAAATTTCACTCTCATCGCTCCAGGAGTGTCGCATCGTCACGACGCGAGACGTACGAGACTGAGGGTTCGTATGAGCAAACAGTCACGACGAAGAAGCGCCTCGGCGCGCGCCATGGCAGTTGATTGACGCCACGAAAAGAAAAACCCACGCCTCTGCGAAGTGACGAGAAAACCATGAGTTTCACGACGGTCTTCATAGTAGCCGGGCCTACCGCTCGGCTGAGCTGACTTGCATGATGCTAGTACTCTGATCGCTTACTGGGTTTTTTGTGTCCGGCGTCTAATGGTTGGGCGAGCGGCGGCGGCGCGGCGCGGCGGAGGATGGATTTTTTGAAAATGCACATTGATCGATTGGCGAACGCGCCGGAACTAGCACTAGCTTAGAATAGTTAAATAGTCATCACTAGAATAGAGTAACACATGAGTGATATACACTCTCAAGCAAAAGTGTCTTCTCGCAACATATCACAAGGGGGTGCACATCGTGAGGCCCTGGTAGCGGCGCTGTTTTGTCCGCGCGAGGGAGCATTTCCAAGTTCACTATTTTATTGGAAACGAATGTAGCCACTCTAATAGATTCGCACAAACCTGGTCGCGCGGACGCACGTGCGTACGTCATAGACCTGTGTTATCGACGGTCTCGGTAGTGCGTAGTGGTGTGTGTGTTGACCGTGGTTCTTTTGGGTTTAGGGTTAACGGACGATGGGTCTGGACCACCTTCCCCCTTCCCACTGGGCGCGGCAAAGAGCAGTGGGTAACTACGCCATTGCCGGGACGCTTCTCGGGCTCGCGGGGGCGACGTATTTGTACACCATGTACCAGGTGCGGAGGAAGGACGACGTGGACGTCGCGATTGAACAGAGGGCGGCGGGGAAGAAGTAGACCGGAGGAGGTGTTAGAAGGGGGAACGGTCGGGGCGTGAGAGCCAAGACGTGAGAGACGAGATGACGTCGACGGAAAACGAGTAGTGCTGAAGAAATGCAGTCAAAGAGTAGATGATGTGAAAGGAATAAATCAAAGAGTATATGACATGTAAAAGCGCTAAAGACAGTAACACAGTACTCTCAAAGGTGACTACTACGGTGGTGACCTTTTCTAACTACTGCAGTACCCCATTAGCGTTCCTTCATCTTCAGCGTGATGTTGCAGGTCCTTTTGCGAATGGGAAACGGCCGTCCCTGCGCCCTAGGGTGGAATCGCTTCATCGTCCCCGTGCCGTCCGCGGTGACCTCTGACACGTACAGCTTAGCCTTGTTCATCCCCAGGTTGTTCTTCGCGTTGGACGCAGCGCTGAACAAAGCGTTGAGCACGGGCTCGCAGGCTCGGTAGGGCATGAACTCGAGCATGATGAGGCATTCTTCGTAGCTCTTTCCTCTGATGACGTCCAAAACTCTGCGCACTTTGTACGGGCTCATGTGCACGCCCCTGAGGTAGCACACGGCTTCGGTGGCATCCGCGGCGGACTCTGGGACGGTTTCGGTAGCGGCGGGCTGTAACGTGAGGTGAAAGAGTTTGGGGTGGGAAGTTAGTATTTGTAACAGGCGCGGGCGGGACTCTCGTTGTTCTGTTGCGAAAACAATAAGTAATGGATAACGCCTTCCCGAGCTTCCCCCGCTTAGGGCTTCATTTCGATTCGGGTCGCGGTGCGCGCGCGCGGCACGTAATTCCCCCAAACTAAACGACACGCAACCGGAACACGTAATGCATGGGTTTACCCCACACATCGTTGTCGTTTCCGTTTGGTTTAAGTCGTGTCGCATCGAGAGGCCCGGTACCTTCCCGAAGACGTCACTACCGACGCGAATGAAAAAAAACCCGCGTTTCTTCGCGTTCAGGTCAGGGTTTTGGCGATGGAAGCGGTCGATGCGGTCCGCCGGGGCCGGTAAGGCGCGGCCGTCGCGACCGTTCCGCGGCGGTTCGAGCCCCGGAGTTGACATGTGTATAACTACGACAATACGTACCTCGCTGATAGCCTGCGCGACAACCTCGAAACCGCGCGTGGTGTTCGTGCTGGACCTGCCCCTGGACACGGCCATCGCAACGTTGCGCCTCTGTGTTTGGCTGGCGAAACCCATGCTCGATTTCGTCGCCACCGCGCGCGCCGGCATAGACACCGCCCTGGCACTTGACGCTACGTGTGTGCGCGTCGCACTCACCGCACCCACAGTGCGGAACGCGTTGGCTGAAATCGCCGCCATGGTGGTCGAGGAACGGACGGTCGGAGTTATCCGTGTCCGCGCGACGAAGATTGGGGAGCGGCGAAAAGTGCGCGGCGAAAGAAACGCGAGGAGTTTGCGGAATGACGTGTCGAGATTTCGAGCGACAACTCGTGTAACCTCCGCTTCATTTCGCAGCGGCAGTCACCGCCGCGCGGGCAGGCTCCCGGCGCGTAGGTGTTGGAAACTTGTGTGATGGGTAGTCGGGACGTGCGACGAGACGACACTACAGGCGAGTCAAATCGGGGCCGCGTACGACGCGAGGGCGGCGAGCCGAGCGAGTCCTCGTCCGAAGACGAGTGGGTCTTGGAAGGGACGACCACCCACGATGTTGAGGCGGGTTTCGGGAGGAGAGCACTTGCCGGCCGCGGCGCGAGTACTTCGGGAACGAGGTCCACTGATACGCACACGTCATCGTCCACTCGGGAGACACACGGAGCGCGTTCCCGAGAATGGCTCGGTGGTTCCCGTGGAAAACGCGTCGCAACCAAAGACGAGCTCACGCCGATTCTGAAACCTTCGCGGTTCACGGTCATGACATCTGAACACGATCTTGGCACGAACTCGTCGGACGACGATGTTTACGACACCTCCGCGTTACCCACGCCTCGCGCGCCCAAAACGCGCGCGCGAGTCGTGCTCGGTGCGACCTTGGTTTTGGGCACCGCGTGCGTTTTGGCGGCGAGTCTGGTGACCGCGGGGAGTAATCATGCCGACATCGCCGATGCGGTGAGAAACTTCCCCACGAAATTCTCGTCCGCGCGACAAACCCCCGCGCTGATGAGACGGCGGCGCCAACAAGCAAACAGTCTTGACTTTATGCAAACAAAGCCAGCACCGCTCGCTTGGAGTACGGCATGGACGAGGACGAGCGCTTTCCATTCCGACTCTGCAACCACACAACACCGCGTTTGGGGCAAAGAAAGCGAGGGCGATGGGGATAAGAATGGGAATGATACGCCGAATTCGAACGCTTTCCAAAGCGACGAATCCGTCCCGACCGCCGCGCGCGCCGGTCTACACGTGCTTGGTGCGCTCGGGGGGGACTCTGGTGGTGCTGCGGGTGGTGCTGCGGGTGGTACTACGGATGGACGACTAAAAACACCGACTAAAAACACGGGCGACGCCGAGCGCCGCGCCGGCGCGATTACACCAATCCGGGAAACGCCTTTGCTCGGAAGGACTTTCTCTGCCGGGGATGGACGCGACGAAACTCTTGAAACTTACGAAACTTCTTCACTTCTTGAAATGGATGACTTGTTCTTCCCCGCGCTCGGGGATGGGGTACCAGAGCCGTCAGTGGACAAACAGTCAGACGAAACCGGCGAGCGTACGCCAAACCCGGAAGTCACACAAGACGGCCGAAAGTACCTCATCGGGTTAACCACCAGCGCGGGTTTCGGTGACCAGTTCAAGCGCATCAGCACGTACGCTGCGATGGCCAGGGAGCTGAACCGAACCCTGGTCGTTTGGCCGGTGTTCGCGTCGCCGCATTATGACTTGGGCGGCGGTTTGGGTGACGCGACGCGAACAAAAAAACCGTTACTGTTCGACGACTACGTGCGCATCTCCGGCGACGGCGCGACAGACACCGTTGACCGGTTGATTTCCTGGAAAGACGTTTCCCTGCCGCAACGCGTGAAAGACTTCCCACAGCTGTTTCCGGACGAGTGCTTAACAAGCAACATCGGCGATGTGGACGTGCAGTTCTTGACGAGCGCGGATTTAACAAAGGCGGTCGTCGCGCGCGGCGGTGAATACAAATCGTACGAAACGATCGTCGCGGAGTTACGGAAAATGGAAATCGAATCGTCACTCTCATCGCCACAAAAAAGAAAAGAAACCCTGTGCATCGCCTCAACCTTCGGCGACGCCGACTACAACAAAGCGCGGCACGGCGAAACCGCGAATGCGTGGCGGTCCCTGGACTTTCGCCCGCTCGGCCGGTTCCACCACTGGTGGGCAAACGCGGTGGACTCGATGGCGCTGAATGTGGTGACTAGTAAGGGGGGGTCGGGTGGTAAGGCGTCAGGGGGGTTAAATTTGGAAACTAACGGCGCAGCGCAGGATGCTACTGAAGGTGGTAACACCCCGCAGGATGACACTGAAGGTGTTAACACCCAAACATCCTACCGCCCCACCCCGCCCGCGTTCAAAATAAGCGACAGGTACACGGCGCTGCACTGGCGCCGAGGGGATAAGTGCGGCGTGCGAAGCAAACGGTACGGCCGGACCCCTGGCTTTCCCGAATCAGGCGGCACGGCGTTTCACCGTTAACGCGCCTGTGCCTGTTCGGACCTTTCGCTGGTGACTGTTACCCTGACTGTTTACTCATACCAATCCCTCATACACGTTACGAAAGACGTTAACCACTTTTGTTTTACCCATCTCAGCCAAAAAGAAAAGAAAAAAGCGGCGCACGAGTTCGACGCCAAACGCAGCGGGGCGTTCGACGCGTTGTTGTGTGACTGGGATGCATACAAAAACGCCCCTGTCCTCGATCTGTGCGTACCCCTCGCGCCCATGTACGTCGCTACGGATGACCAGGACCCGGAGTTTCTGGCGCACCTGAAATCGAAAGGGTGCCTCGTCGCGGCTGATTTGGTGATCAGCAAACCAACCTCGGTCGCGCTCGGCGCTGGTACGGGTAGTACGTCCCGGGAGAGCACTAGTAACGTAACTACGTCCCGTGAGACCCGTACCACCGAGACCCACAACGCAGCACTCGCGACAGCAGGTCACCATAGTCCTGTTCCCCAAAAGAAGTTCACCGACCTGGACGACGTGGACTCCGTGATGTTGGACGTGATGCTCGTGGCGGGCGCCGAGGCGAGTATTCCCAATCACCACATTCCGCCTCCCTGATTGCCCATACGAGACTGACAGTTTCTTTTTTATCGTATCGAGGTTTCGTTCACGTTCGGGCACACCGCCCTGGCGCGCTTGTACGACCGCATGCGCATGTCCCGCCGCGCGCCGCGGTCAATAAACGTCGCCGCCGACGCCGTGGCGTTTCGAAGGTACGCGTGTTGCGCCTTTCCCAAATCATAGACTCCCTGGTTTCCCATACTCGTCCTGCGAAGGGACGGTTATTACCTGTAACTGTTTACTCACTCACGTTACGACCGACTGACACTTTCTTTTTTTTATCGCAAGAGCGTACGCCGCGGCCACGGCGGGGGCTGGCGCCACGGGAGCAGCGGCGGCCGCACTGGGAAACAACGCGGACGAGTTAGCCGCGTAGCAGCGATGGCGATGAGTTCCGCACGGATTGAAGTAGATTGAAGTACTGGTAAGCTTGGGTTTAGATTCTAAAATGAATATCAATTTTCGCCCGCAAAAAACGCGCCGCGCAGGTGCTGTGGTGCGATTATTTATTTGCCTGTTAATCGTGCGCAGTTTCAAGGAAAGGTCTCGAGTTATTATCAATCGTTATTACACTCGTATAGGACGTCTAAAGTCTCCCTGGGTAAGCAAACCAAAACGTCAAACTTCACTCGTCCCACAACTCGGAGTCGTCCTCTGATTCGCTGCCGTGCAGGGGCACGTAGGACACGCGCAAGCCGTCGATCGTGTCGTCGTCCCCGATATCGTTTCCAAAAGTGTTATCCCCAGTCCTAGGGCCCCCGCCCTGCGATTTCGCGGATGTAGCACCAGAGTACCAGAAGAACTGCGCCAGTATGACGGCGTCCATTAGTAAGCAGGCGCACGCGTCCACCAGCCACGGCAGATTTGGGGCGAGGCGCGACCACCGCGAGCTTCGCGCCACGATGGACGCGGCGTAGGTGAAGTTACCCACCACGGCCAACACGAACATGCTCACGCTTAAACCCTCGACGTACTGTTTCGTGTGGTTCATCTTGGGATAAATAAAACAAAGTGTCAGTTTTGAGTCTTGGGGTGTACTGTATGAGCAAACAGGCTATTGTGATGTATGTAGTTGTAACAGTTGTTCCGGGCGGTAGTACGCTCAAACAATCAAAGAAGGGCGGTAAACAGCGTGTCGGGATTTGGGAAACGCGCAAGGCCGTACCTGGATTTGACACAGCCGGCCGGTGCTGTAGATAAACACGGTGGACCAGCCCAGGGTCAGGCCGAGCCACGGGGGGGCTTTGACCAGCGGCGCGTGCGCGTAGCCGTCTCCCGGTGACTTACCGCTGTCGCTCGTCGCGTTGTTGCCGCTCCTGGCTGTCATCGCGCTCTGAAAGGAATCGCCCAAGAACCCGGACGTTCCAATCGACGACTCATAACCCGACTCGTAACTCGCAATACTCGTATCTCCACCAGTATCCTCGAAACTCGACATACTCATATCTCCACCAGTATCCGTGTCTGTCAAATAACTCGAATACCTCAGCGTCGTCACGTTTACAATCGCCACGACCCCAAGCGCCGCGGTCGCGGTCGCGAGCAACGTCGTACGCGACGACGACGACGACCGCGGAGGCCTGGACGACGACGACGCGCCGTGTCGAGGCGGCGCGTTTGCGCTATTTACGGACTGAGGCGTGGTGTGTGTCGTGTCCGAAACGCCTTCGCCGTTACCTCTGCCTACGCGTGGTGAGTGGTGGTGCGAGGTCCGTGCATGGTTGGAAACGCTTCTGCCGTTGTCCCTTCCAAACAACGACCCGGGGGCGCCTCCCCAGCTTCCCATGTGTACGAACGTCCTCGCCGACGACGGGCCTGATGGCGACTGCATCAGATGCGCGCTGTCCCGCTTTTGGCGAGTGTCTCTGATCGCGCGCGCGCCGACTCGCGTGGGACTTCCGGTACCCATCTGCTGCGATGCCCTCACCGCGATTGACTCGACGTCGGGAGGTGGGTGCGTTTGGAGTTCTTCTTCTTCTCCCAGAAGGGGCTGTTCGCGTGAGTCATCGATGGAGCCATCATGGCCTTCATCTCCGTTCCTACCCGAAAACAGCAAGTGCTGCCCTATGAGCACTATCGTGGTCGCCGTGTACACGATCGCGGTGTACAGCTGCATGGGCAGGGTTGGGGACACCACGCACCCCACGAGGTTCAGTACGTCACCGGTGAGCCACGTCGCGACGAAGGCGAAGGAGATGCCGTCGGATTTGCCGCTGCGAATGGAAAACAAAAGGGTCAGTCTTCCCGTGACTCGTGTGAGTAATTACGGGCGGGCATTCGGCTAACAGTCGTAGTGGTAGGACTTTCCGACTGTACTCCATAAAGAGCAGGTAACAGTGCATTTGTGACGTACGTAGCAGTTGCCAGTACGGCAGTAATTGTTACCAGTAGTGCACTCGAAACAGTCACGTAGGGGCGGTAAACAGTGTGCCTGGATTTGGGAAAGGCCCAATACGCACGTGCGAAAGTTGGTGATGATCTGAGGAATCTCCGCGATGCCCCATGCGATGACGGAAGTCAACCCTAGCACGAAGGAAACCTCGTCGCGTGTTGAACACACGCAGTCACCGAACCAGTGTTGCGTCCATCGCCAGGCCGTAAAGCCGCAGGTTGCAGGGCAATCGGTGGGGAGACTCGCCATGACGGCCGGTGTCGGTGGTTTTCAGATCTGATCAAAGCAGGGAAGAATCTCTGTCTCAAAACGAAACGCGTACCACCACGCACCACCGCGTCCTGTTCCGTATCCCGCGCGCCTCGGCTTACCACGGACACACCGTTTCCCTGACAACTACTCGCCTTGCTCGACACCGGAAGCGCGCCGCGGAAAAGCGCGGCGACGGCGCGTCCGCGAGTGCCGTGCCCTTTAGAGGTATCAAACGACAATGGCGTTTGATACCTTTTATCGCCAAAGGGCACCGGCGCAAAAAATATCGTCGGCTTTTTACTTTCCACGCTCGGCACTTCCCAGGAGACCCCGACGGTGTCTTGACCGGCGAAGGAAGCGAGGACCCCCCCACACACACGCGTGAGGACAGACGGACCAGACAACGGGCACGGCACGGCCCCGTCAATGTTCTCCGCGTTGCGAAGCCGCGGGGGGGTGGGGGTGGGGGGTGACACGCGGGGATTAAGGTTCGGAAATACGTCTCGAGATGCGCTATCGCGAGAAGCATCGTCACCATCTCAGATCTTAGATGAAGAGCAACAGGAGACCGTCGTGCGTGACTTGGAGGGCCAAGCGCTAAGGTCCGCGAGACGGTGGCGAGTAGTGTTCGGAAGTGTCTCTGTTCTTTGTGGTGCGTTTTTCACAAGACTCGCGTGTATCACCGCGATGAGCGACGGTACGAATCTGGACCGAGTGTGGAGTCAGCCCGTGCATCTCGAGCTGTACGTGCGTTTTCACGACCCGCCCGTTACGTTGTTCCATGTTTTCTGGCTAGACGCGACCACCGCGGTGGCACTGCTGCTAGCCGGAGCCTCCATGTGTGTGTCGTGTGTATCGACATTAGCAGAAGCACCCGCGGGGGATCGAATCCTTTGGAGGGGACGCTTTGCAAATATTTGCGGCGTTGCGGGGATTGGCGCCGGCGCGGCGAGCGCAGCCGGGTGGGTCGCCGCGCTCCGGGAAGTCGCGCGAGGCGAGTCAAGCGATACCGGGTCTGTTAGTCCGCAAAAACTGTGGATCGCGTGCCTCGCGTTGCTTCTTCCGATTGTGTGCTACCTGTGCGACAAGGCACTTAGTCGCACGATCCAGGAAATGCGAAGCTTGAGAAACTCGATGTACTCGCACAAAAGAGCGTAGAGTTAGTTTTGAGTTTTCAACGCGCGGACGACATCGTCTCGAAGTTTGGATTCTTGGAATCTTTTCTCCCTGGGTTTAGGGTTTATACAACCCTAAACCCTGCCGCCCTTCTCCAGTCACGGCCCCGTGAGCAACCGCTCAATCGCCGCAGACACGTTCCCCATGCACTGCTGCAGCACGCGGATGTTCTGCGCTTCGTCGAAAAAACCCATGTCCTTCATCTGTGTCAGCTGCGCGGCGTATAGCTCGGCGGGGGGGGTTCCATTTGGCGCACCCACCGGCCCTCCTCCCATGCCTCCAAAGCCCCCACCCATACCTCCTGTACCCCCGTTCCCCATACCCCCCATCGCCCGCATCATGGCAAGCTGGCTGCGCAGCGTGTCGGGATTGGTCATCTGCCGTAACATCTCCGGGTTGCTCAACATCTCCCGCATCCCGGGGTTAGTTTCCGTCATGTGACGCAACGCGGGGTCGCTGTCGATCATCTGCTGGAAAACCTCCGGGTTGCTCATCATCTCCCTCATCATCTGCGCCATCACCGGGTTCTCCAGCATCTGCGAAAAAGAAAAGAAAAGTGTCAGTCATGTATTGGGCGATGTATGGACAAACAGTCACCAGCTGAGAGATAAAACAGTGTACCTGGATTTGGGAAATGCAATTCGTACCTGCTCCATCTGATTAAGCATCTGTTGCGGGTCTCGGCCGGCCATGCCACCTCCCATCCCGCCCAAGCCACCCATGCCCATCGCGTCACCACCGCCACCGCCACCGCCCATGCCTCCAAACATGCTCGCGAAAGGGTTGCCCGGATTCCCCACTCCCGCTGGGTTCGAACCCGGGACGTGTGGGGCCCAAGGATCGGGGGTACCACCCGCGTTGCCACCCGCGGCGGTGTTACTAGTCTGCGTATTCGCCCCCGCCACCGGGTTCGCGGCGAACATAGCGGCGAACGGGTTGTTCGGGTCCGATAAGGTTGAGTTAGTTGTGTTTACCCCCCTGCCCTCCGCGGCGCGCATCATGGGCTCGCTCACATCGTTGTGCATCCTTGAAAGCGCGTTGAATCCTTCGGGGTGCGCTTCGATGTTCGCCAAACTTCGGTCGGTGAGCCGCATCTGTTCCGCCATCAGGTTGGGGTTCGCGGCGACTTCGAAAGTCCGCCGTAACGTCTCCGGGTCGTTCAACGCATGACCAAGCTCGGGGTTCTGCTCAATAACCTCCCGCATACGCGGATCCGCGTTGATCATCTGCCGTAACATCTCGGGGTTCCGGGACATCTCGTCCATCGCGCCGCGCATCATGGGCGAATTAAGCATATCCCTCATCATCCCCGGGTTCTGCTGCAGCTGCTGCTGCATCTGGTTGAATTCGGGAGCGCCGCCCGCGCCGCCGCCGAAACCGCCCATACCTCCACCCATGCCTCCCATACCTCCGAAGCCTCCCATGCCTCCGAAGCCACCTCCCATGTTTCCGGCGTTATTTGCGGGCGAAGGCGCGATTGGCGCCGGCGCGGCTGGCGCGGCGGGTGTCGCCGCGACTGCGGCTCCAGGCGCCAGGCCTTTCACTAAGTGCACGGTGTGCTCCGCGGCGAGACCTGCAATTTTTGATTGAAATTGGTGACTGTGGGTCAGGAGGTGGGCATAAGGTACTCTTTCAACGAGAAGTCTGAGATCGAGATCTCAGTCTGAAAAAGTGCGTCGACGACCTGAATCTGACACGCGGGCGCGCTCTTCGTCCGACTGGGAGTTCGCGTGCTTTTCGGGGCACCGCGTCGCGAGTCATGTGTGTGGCATGACGTGCCATGACGTGACACACCACACACACGGTTCCCTAAATCCGTGGACCGCACACGTACCGTAGCTCTCCAGCGTCCGTTCATCCTTCATAACGTGGCCGCGGTAAATGAGCCTTTGTTGCGACGCAGGGACGTTGGCTTTGTCACTGGAGGCCAGGGTTTGCTTTAAATCGCTGACCAACACACCGAGCTCAACACTAACCGTGATCTTCGCCCCGGAAGTCGCCTTGACGTGGATCGTGGGCATCGTGTTTGGGGGACTCGCGACACGCCTCTTCGCGGACCAATCTGACGGTCGACGCTTAGGGAAGCGAGTTTCGAGGCGAAAGTGGGAAATTTACAGAACCTCGTGTGACGTGTTTTCCCTTTTTTCGAGCGACGCTTTTGAGATTGATTGTCCCGTCGCGACGCGCGGTACGCCTCACTAGAGTCGCGCACCCCGTGTGTCCGTCCCATCCGTCACGATGGCGTCTTTCACCATGGCGTCGTTGGGGGTTTCCCACACGGTACGTGTTTGTTAATGTTTCGTATTGGGCGGCGCGGCGCAATGGCCGGCGCATGCACGCGTCATCGTGACACGCGTTAAGGGTTTAGGTCGTCGTCTTTCTGATGGCTCGCCGCTTCCGCGACGGCTTCCGACGCCGCCGGCCTCGTGCGACCGCGGTTCCGGCACGAGCTCAGCGCGGTTCGGCGAGCGCGGCACGGACGCACCTTTCCGTGACACCCGGCGGTCCGGTTCACGACGCGAAAGCACCGCACGCGTTTCCGACGCGGCGTCGGCATCGGCACGCGATATCGACAGCGCGCGTTATCCTGTTCGTTCGTCAATGATTCTTTTCACGAATCGTTCTCTGACCCTGTTCCCTACAATCCATCCATCCCCCCAGACAAACCTCTCGTCCTCGCGCTCCGCGATGGCGGGCTCGCGCGTGCGTATGGCCGCTCCTGTTGCCGCCGCGCGGCGAGAACGCGTCACCATGACCGTCGTGGCGGACGAAGAGCGCCTGCGGCTGCACAACCTATCCCCGTTGAAAGGCGCGCGGCAAAAAAGCACGCGCAAAGGCCGCGGGTACGGCGCCGGGCAAGGCGGGACGTGCGGTTTCGGTATGCGCGGGCAGAAAGCGCGGTCCGGCAGGGGTACACGCCCGGGGTTCGAGGGGGGGCAGACCCCGATGTATAGGAGGTTTCCCAAGCTGAAAGGTATCGCGGGGGGCATGGGCGCGGGGCGTGATAAGTTCGTCATCGTCAACGTGGACGACATCGCCGCGGCGCTGGCGTCCTCAAAGCTCGATGCCGGGTCCGACATAACGATTGAATCTTTGAAGTCCGCCGGGGTGATCACCGCGTCAGGGCACTACAGGAACCTGCCCCTGAAGGTGTTAGGGAACGGCGACCTCCCCTCTGGGGTCACCGTGCACGCGCACGCGTACAGCGAATCCGCGAAGACGAAGATCGAAGCCGCTGGCGGTGTGGCTACCCTAATCCCCACGCGCCCGAAGTGGAACCGGCAAGTCGCCAAGGCGGCGGCGCTGGCGCTGGCGACGGCGTAAGCTTTAAAGAGGGTGTAGGGTGTTTGTAAGACCCGTCTATTTCATTGCATCGTAGTGACCAAATGCGTCGGAGTCTCATCTTTTTGCCCATCGTCTCGCACTGACTGCACTACATTTAAAATCTACGCTACTCGGCCCGGGTCGGTCCTCGCTCGTTGTGTCGGTCGCCACCCGTCCCGTCCGTTTCTGTGCATCAACCCTAGTCTATCTATATCACCTGAGGCGGTGTTTGCACTTCGCGCTCGTCCCGTTCGTTGTCATCACGTGGCACGCTCGCCAGCTTCGCCTCCAACATCTCGAGTTTCCCCTCCACGCCGTGAATTCGCCGCGCCAAATCAACGAGCTTGCGCTCGCACGTAGAGGAAACCGCGTTGAGCATATCAACCGTCTGCGCGCAGAACGTGTTGACCAGCACTACCGTTTCCTGGTCAGGCATGGGCGAGACCGTGGTGGCGCCCGCGGGGGATACCTCCGGCGCCATGGAGAATGCGGGCGCACTGAAGATTGATACGTGACGATTTGAAGGCTAAAAAAACAGCGCGCTAAACAAATCTAAAGGTTCTACTCATCCACGAGCAAATCCATCCCCCGGTCCACACCCCTCCCTGATACGTACAGCTCGTGCGTTTGCGTGGAGACGTACAACTCGTGTAGTGCGCTTCGGCTGGCGTTCCTTAAAACGGTTCGATGGGCGTCCATCGCTTCGCGCGTTTCTTTTTCCGCGATAAAAACCGAAACTTTCCTCTCCAAAACATCAACGGCTTCGGTTTTCTCGCCGAGAACCTCTAAGAGGGTCTCGTGGTCACGCATCAGCGCCGAGTGTTTTGCCCGGGATTCATTCGCGTCACAACGCAGTCGCGCCAGGGCTAGTCGGGCCTTTTCTTTCGTGAATGGCCGTTCTTTTTCAAGGGAACCAGACGCAGAACTTTGCGCTTCAAAAGATTCAGAGTTGGTCTGTTCAGAATCCTCCTCCCCAACCAGCGCGCCAGCCGCGATCTCGACAAGCGTCCCCTGCGCCAACCCCAGCCGAGCCGTTACGTCAGCCGTTTCGAGTCTCGCCTTGTGCAGGGTGTCTTGAAATTTCAGTTCAGCCTCGTTAAGCGCGGTCCGGACCAAGTCAGTCTGCGCTACGCGTTCTTTCGCCAACAAACGCTTCTCCCGGCGCGTCAACGACGCTTCGTCGATTTCATCCTTAAAAACAAACGCGCCGCGCCGCGCCGCGACCAGCGCGTTCACGTCGAACCCGGACCCGACACCGGTTTCGGCCGGTTTGTCATTCTTTCTCTCTCGAGACCGAGGTACCTTGCCCTTGTCTTCTGTGTCTGTTGTCACCTTCGGCGAACGTCTCACCTTTTCCGCGTCGTTCTTCTCGTTTTCTGTCACCAAGCCTTCCAGCCGGTTGATTGTTTCCCTCGCCTCGGCCAGGTCACCCGCGAAACGCGCGTGACTCACACTGGTTTCCGTGTTCTGCAGTACCAGCGAGCGGAGTGTTTCCTCAGCCTCCACCAGTCGTTTCTCGTTCGCCGAAAAGAGCTCATCGCGTTCGTTACTTTCCGCCGCCGCCGCCGCCGCCGCCGCGTTCGCGCGCGCCGACTCCGACTCGGTCGCCTTTACTCGAGCTCGCAGGGCGTCGACAACGCCCCGGTGGTCCAGAGTGACTCGCGAGAAACGTTCCGCGCTCGTCGCGAGTTCTCGTGTCAACGCGTCAACCCTCGCCGTACGCTGTGCTAGTTTTCCACCTAAACCCTCAACCTGGTCCGCAAGCGCCCGGACCCGCGAGTCTGTATCGGTTGTTAATTCCTTTAACTCCGTTTGTAGCCGGCTCGCGCGTTTGTTCGCGCTGGAAACCAGAAACGCGGTTTCCCCAAGCGCCTCGGCAACCGCGGCGTCTACGGACCGTCCTAAACCCTCCCCTTTCCGGGCTCGAACCTCCGCCACGGCTAGGTCCGCTTCGAAAGCATCCGAAGCGGCGCGAAGGGCGCTGTTCGCTTCGTCGGCTAAACGGCGACACCGCGCCGCCTCCGCCTCCGCCGCGGTGGTTCTTTTCTCGAAAGCACCCAACGCGTGTTTCGCTTCTTCCCCGAAAGCAGCCTCGGCAGCGTTTGTCGCCGCTTCCAGGTGCTGTCGTAGTGACGTTCGTTCATTCGCCGCGTTCTGTTCCGTCAACGTCGCGCGCCGGCGCAAATCGGTAATGATCAACGTTGCTTCTCTCTTTTCTTTTTCGTGATCTTCAGCCGCGAACCGGCTTTGCGTTTCCATCTTTTTCAGTTTAGTCATCACACCGTCCCTCTCCCTGAGCGCGTCTGTTACCCTCAACTCGAGCTTACGTCGCTCGCCGTTGCACGCACCAACCTCTCTTTTTTGGGCCTCCAGCTCGCGTTCGCGCGTTCGTAGCCGATCTTGACTAGCCTCGAGTTTCTTCTTCACATCGGAACCGTCGGTCGACGTTTCAAGCACCTGTTCCTCTAGCTCATCCCGTTGCCTGGTCAGTGAGGCGATGACTTGTTTGGAATCGTCCAAACAAGTCTGCAACCCTTTTAGTGTCTCGGCGTTTCGTCCGGACGACGCAGTGTCACCACCACCACCACCCATCGAGGTGGCTTTCCCTCGCAGCTCTTCGTTTTCGTCACGCAGCCCTTCGTTGATGGCGCCGAGCGTGGCGAGTTTCCGTCTCAACGCGTCCATGTCTTGTGGATTTTGAGGAGGACCCCCCGGGTGGCCGGCCATCGCGCGAACGAAACGAAATGGCGAGTCCCACGCGCGCGCGCGTGGGTCTGGCGGGTAGTAGGAGAGGAGGCATCACTCGCAGGGTCCAGTCGTGGTTGACACGATGAGACGATGTTATGAACTGGATTACCCCAAGCGACATGTCGACCCATGCAAAGAACATTCCAAGGAGGATGCCCTCGTTTTCCACGCGCCCACACCCAATCGCGCGAGGTAGGCCCCGTCGCCTCTCCCGCGCGGTCGACCTCGCCTTCCAAGTCAGGTTCACTTTACGGTCGCGAAAGGATTCCCGAAAGGCGGACCGCGATCGCCTGAAGTCGTACCCGCGAACCCGCCGTCGTCATCACCGCGGGCCTCGATCCTCCCATCGATCGATCGATCGTGGCTCCTCGATTGCGACATTGCGCACGCGGCGCGTCACGCAAAAGCGCGATGGACACCTTGGTAAGCCCCTTGTGCTCTTTAAATCACCCCAGTTCGCTTCGTAACAGGGTTGGTACTCGATATCAAGACCGATCGTTGCCACAAGGCGACGCGCCCTGGGCGAACCCGACCCCCCGACCCGCAGATCCGCGGCCGCCAGCCCCGGTTTTTTGGCGGGCGATTGCGTTTGGGGTCGTTTTTGTGTCAGCCCCGTGGTGGTTCGATCCGCGCGTGGGTGGTTCACGCGACACCACACACCACCGCGAAAGCCCGCATCGCAATCGCGCCAGGCTTACGAAACGAACCGCACAAACCCGACGCGAAACGCGAGTTCCGAAACCCACCAGGGGACACCCCATCGCGGGCACCCATTCGGATTTTGCCACCCTGGTGGAATCCGCCAGGCAGGGTTTTGGAGAGGAGGAAAAGGGAAGCCTCTTTTTGGGCAAGGCCAGGCGTTTTTTTGTAATCACTCTTCGCGCCGCGGCGACGCGCCATCCTCGACGAACCTAACTCGACCCTAACTCCCACTAACTCCCACTGCGACCCACTAACCCCAATCCCACGTCCCTGTCCCCTTCCCCTTCCCCGAAAGGCGTACACCTCCGGGCGCCTGAAAGTCGCGTCTCTGTTCAGCGGGTGCGGGGCTCTTGACTACGGGTTGACGCTCGCGGGGCACGAGGTACGTGTTGGGGCTTTCTCAAATCCGCCCGACACTGTTTGCCCATACTCGTACCAGAAGGGACGTCTTACCTCTGCCCTGACTGTTTGTCCATACATCGCGATACACAAGACTGACACTTTTCAATTACACTCACAGATCATTCTTCAAACGGAAATGCACCGGGAGGCGCGGGAGGTTTTAGCGGCGCGGTTTCAAGGGATTTGCCAGCCCAAAGAACCCAGCATGTTGGAGAAGCTCCCACCGGATGTGGACCTTTTAGTCGCTTCGGTGATGGACGCCGAATTAGAAGGGAGCTGGAGGGAGAGCTGGAGCAAAGATTCGGTGGCGAGCAAGCTGAAACAAGTGTTGCGGCTAATGAAAACAACCCCCGTGGCGTGGGTGTTGATCGAAGCTCCTTCGTCGTTGCTGGAGTCCGCGGATGGCGAAGCCGTGCCCGTGGTGTGCGACCTCGTGTCCGAGTTTGAGCGGTTAGGTAAGTGTTTCCCAAATACCACATTCCGCCGACTGATTGCCCATACGAGACTGACATTTATTTTTACAATCTCAGGGTACCGGTGGGCGCACCGCACAATCGCGGCGGCGAGCTTCGGCGTGCCTGATTTGAAACCGCGGGTGTTTCTGTTGGGGTCGCGGCACGGCGACCCCACGGATGTGCTTTTTGCGGACGACGCGGGCGTCCCCCGAGATTCCCTCATCGCCGAATCCGTGGGCGGCGGTCTCGGCGCCGACGGCGCGCCGATAAGCGCCAGACACAGCTTCGTGTTTAACCGCCGACCTGCACACGAGGGGGGGCACATTCAGGTTTTTTCCGACGTCGTGCAGGGTTTCTTTCCGAGTAAAGGGTCATGTGCGTTAACCGAAGCGGCTGACTTGTCCCCGATGGAGGCGCACGACGCGGAGCGGTTGCAGGGCTTGCCTCCTGGGTGGACGTTAACCAGGAGGCCGGGAAGCGCGCCGTTACTATCCTCTCTCGGCGACGCTACCGAAGCCGCGAACGACGACGAATCCAACCGGTGGATCGCGTTGGCGTCATCCCTGGGGTGTGTTCCCGCGGCGCGGTGGATCGGCCAGCGGTTGGCGCAGCCGTACAGGGCCAAGTACGACGCGACTGGGGCGAACGCGCAGCCGTTCGACGCCCCCGTCGTCGTGCCGTGGCCAGCCGCCGCGTTCAACACCGGGGACGGGCGGAAAGGTGAGGCACTTTGAAAAGTTTCCCGAATCAAAGACTCCCTGTTTCTGTTTTGACGATGTCCAGAGTAATTACTCAGGCCACGTTACGAAATACTGACCCTTTTCTGGCAAAACGTAAAAAGGCTCGCCCGTGTCACCGTTTCCCCTGCCGGTCACGCAGTTGCCCACCCTGGGGCAGTTCATATCCAATGGCGCCCGAACCGACGGTACCCAAAACCAAATCACGAAAGAAACCGCGCTGGAGTGCGTCTGCGCGTTGCGCAAAGCGGGGTGGCAGCCGCCGCCGCGGTTGGTCGCGATGGAGGTCGCTGCGGAAGCCGCCGTGGCGGCTGGGGTGACTCACCCTGGATTGAACCTTGGTGACGGTTCGGGCGGTGTTAAAAGAAACGCGCCTAACCAGTCCACGTTGGGCAATGGGTCGTCCCTGTATGGGCAACAAGTCATGGGCGACGCCGCCGCCGCGCAAGCCGCTTTAGCGGCGCTGGCGCCGATGATGGCGGCGGCGGCGGCGGCGGAGCAGGCTTCGGTTTTCGCCAACGCGGAAGCCGTGGCGGCGAGGGCGTCGTCGCAGCACGGCGACGAACACGACTACGCCAATCACAGGACGAAGAAAACCAAAACCACGCACGCGCACGGCGATCACGCATCCGGGAAGAAGGTACGTATTGTATTTCCCAAATCCCAAGACTGTTTGACCATAGAAGACTGACACTTTTCTGGCAAAACTCAAAAGGTGAAGAAAGATTTTGGAAATGTCGACTCCCCGCGGGGGAAAAGCGGAAAAGGCGCCCCCATCGATCCCATCTCAACCGACGACTCCTACACCGTCGCCGGGATTACCCTCCGGAACAAGCTGAAATCGCAAATCGTCTGGGCCAAGCTCCCCGGGCACCCGTTCTGGCCTGGGTTGAATGTTGGTCTGGGAGGCGGCAGCGACGGGGACGTGGTGCCCAACGAAACGCGCGCGATGGGGAAGGTGAGGAACTTTCCCAATCACCACACACCGCCTCTGCGATTGCCCATACTCGTCCTGCGAAGGGAGCATTACGACCAGAAGGGCGCATTCCCTCGGACTGTTACCCTGACTGTTACGTATACTATGGAGTACGGTATACCCTTCCCAATCCCTCATACCAATCCCTCATGCACATGGCCGAGAGACTGACACTTTCTTTTTCATCGTGCCAGGATGGCGAATCCCTGGTTATTTTCTACGGCGAAAACTCCTTCGGGTGGGTTCGGGAGGACCAGGTTCTTGATTTCAAACTCGCATACGCGGAGAAGGCGCGCGAGCCGGTGCGGAACAAAGCTCGGTTCAACTCGGCGCTTAACGAAGCGTTGCGGGATATCGAACAAAGGGACGACGGGTTCGTCCCGCCTGTCATCGCGCAGCGTGGGAAGAGCGGCGGACGCGGGCACGGGCACGGCCGCGGGGACGGGGACAAAACCCCGAAGAGCGTCGCGCAGACCCCCGCCAGCTCTGGGGGCGACGGTGGCGTCGGGGAGCACGGGGAAAAGGCGTCTGGGGAGAAGTCGCAGCTGGGGTTCACGGGGAAGGAGCACCTTGTCGGTAGTTCCAACACGGCTGCCGGGGAGAGTCTTAAATCAAGAGATCTCTCCGCGAAAGCCAAAGCCGGGTTGTCCCTGATGGACGCCGCAACCTTGGCGGCGCTGCCACAGGCAAACACCCAGAACGGCGACGCCGCCGCGGCGATGGCGGCGATGGCGGCGGCGGCGGACGAAGCCGTGGCGCGGGGCAACCGGAAGATCGAAGGGTGCGCGTGCCGGGTGTGCAGCAGCCCTACTTCGCAAGACGTGTGCCTGCGAATCGAAGCGCAGCGCATGTGCGGCAAGTACCCCGTCGGCGCGATGCTGGCACTACAAGGCGGCGCGAGCGTCGGGAACAACATCGAAATATACTGGCCCTTGGATGAGGTGCACTACGTCGCGCAGGTAACCTCGTACGACCCGTCCGAGCTGCAGCACATGGTAACCTACGAAGCGGACGGCGTTCGCGAGTTTCTGTGTCTTTGGAAAGAGGACGTCAAAGTTCTGGACGGGCCGCATAACGCGTCGCGCGGCGACGGCGGGCCGAGCGCGCCGCGCGCCGCGTTTGCGAAACCGAGCGAAACCGGCGCCGAAACGGTGACGCACCCGGGGAATCCGGGCGAAGAAGGCGCTCAGGAACAAAAGGAAGCATCTGAGGACGCGGACGCGGCGTTGCTTATGGGGTTGCAGTGATAAGGGCGAGATGTTGTTACAATAATAAGTAGTGCCCACTTGGTCTGTGGCTTTTTCGATGAGTACTGCAGCACTAGTAGTGCTGCAGCACCGTGGTACTCGTGATGGCTCGTCGACTTTTCGTGCCACCTTTTTCGAGAATCTGCTTTTGGCCACGTGGACGCTGCTCGTTCCGAATTCAGACCACGCACGCGCGACGGCGTGCGTCCCCCCACTCCGCACAGCAATGGGAAACCTGCTGTGTCCCCCTACGCGCCCGTCAAGAGACCCGGACTGGGAGCGGCGACGGCAGCGAGCGGCGGCGAGTGGTAGGGACGACCGAACGAAATCGCTGAATCCCACCCTCCTTCCTTCTGAAATCAACGCGCTCCCACTCGAACGGTTCCACACCCCCACCGAGATGCGCGCCTGGCCGGTGAAAAGGCTGAAGGATGAGGTGAAACAGGCGCGGCGGAACTCCCCCGCGGACCGGAGTGTTTTGTCCGGCCCAATGCCGCTTGAGAAAGAGGAGCTTGTTGCTGCGTTGAGGTTCGCCAGGGGCGGTGAGACCGGGGAAACATGTAATATTTGCTTCGACCAATACGACGTAGGCGACACCTACCGCGTGCTTACCTGTGGACACAGGTTCCACATCGAGTGCGTCGACCGGTGGCTACGAAGCACGTCCTTGCGGTGCCCGCTGTGTAATCACGACACGCGGGAAAAGTGGATCAGCGCGGGTAAGTAGTTTGTTAAGGAGGTAGGTAGTGCAGAGTCATTTAGTCGAGATTAGAAGTAGTTTGGATGTGGTCATCACTATTCCATAAATAAAGTGCACTACGGGTACCCCATAGGTACCTCCCACTATCACCCTTTAGGACTCGCGTATCTCTTGGAGCTTGGAGATAACTCGTCGTGCAGACCGAACCATTCCCGCTTCACGTCGATCGCGATCAGTTTCTTTTCGGCTTCGCGCAGAAAAGAACTTCCACCCGGAAGCGTGTTTGCCGATCGATTCGCCGAACGCGAGACTGTTTGCGCATACGGCGAAAACGAACTCAAACCCCCGTCGTGCGTCGGCGAGTACGCAGTGTCCCGCGTGTAGGTCGTTTTGTGTGTGTGAGGAGTCACCAACTCTCCTCGCGCTTCTTCCACTCGCGCCACGTTGTGAGTCGCTTCGGACGGCGTCGTGTGCTGCGAGTTTTCCCTCGCAAAATCAAGCCCGTCCTCCGTGCCTTGCGAATCCTCCGTCTCCTCGTCCACCTCTTGTTTTTGGGACCCTCTTTGGGAGGACAGTGGCGAATGATTTGTACCCACACTTACCCTTCGCGGCGAAAACAGGTTGAGCAAGCCCTGGAAAGGCGACACCGGGGGTGATACTTTTTCCGAACTCACCGGCGCCGGCGCCGGCGTCGCCAGAAAAGCAGACGCCGCCGCGTTCGCCAAAGCGGCGGCGATCACGTCGTCCGAGGCTAGTTGCCCATACGGCGAGGATCGCCAAGTCGGCGTACCCACGCTCCCTGTGCTTTCGCCGCCCGGAGAGGTGCACGGAATTTGCTTTCGCGCTTTGTTTTGGCCGCGGTTGTGTTTTCGCCCGCCGGCGCTCGGAGTTGAAACCACGTCGTCCATTCCTACAAACGCGTCACCGAGGTTCGATGCCCTCATCACTGCAAAATCCCTAAAGCCTCCAACCCCACTTTCCACCGACCCCGGGGTACTCGCGATCGCCCTCGTTGCCTCTGCGACCGCCGCGGCGACGGCGGACGGCGAACGCAACGTCCCGGCCCCCGCGGACGCGTTTTTTTGCGACTGTTTGCGCGTACGAACCCGCGTCGCGGCGTTGTCACCGGGAGTGCGCGCGTTTCCAGTGGGAGATAGCGGGTTGTTCAGGTTGACAAAATCGCCAACCTCTGACTCCTGTTTTTTGGGAACATTCTCCGCGCTTCCGAAGACGTTCGACACGAAGCCTCCGAAGGATCGCTGCGGCGACGGCGTGGACGGTTGGTCGGCGTCGGTGTTAATATTCCGCGCGGCTTCGTTTCCATACTCCCCAGACTGCGTAACCGACGCCTTCATCATCAAATTTGCCGCCTCCGGGTCCGCTTTTATTACCGCCAAGCCTACTGACAAAGCCGCGTCCCTGTCCTCCAGCGCGGCTTGGGCTTGATGTAACTGCTCGGTTGACTTTTTAACCGCCGCTTCAGCTTTCGCCAGTTTTTCAGTAGTAGACTGGTCCAGTTCGTTTCGCGAAAGCTCCGCGTCGCGCAACTCCGCGACGGCGCGGGATCGAACCAGGGACGCTTCTGTGGCGCGTAGCTCGTGTCGCTTTGACCGTAACGCGAGTGATGCGCAGTCCTCGGTTTTCTTTGCGAGACGGGTGCGTAACGTATCAGCCTCCGCCTCAGCGGCGGCGGCGCGCGCTTCCAAACAAGTCAACTCAACTTCCTTGACCGGCGTTTCCTTACCTCCGGTGAGCCATCCAGTGATACCCAGGGTGGTACTCCTAGTACTACCTCCTGGAGAATTCACCTCCGAGTTAGTTCTGATATCCTCGGGCAACATCGCGCAAATCGCCTCGATGGACTCGACGTGTCCCTGCGCCGTCGCCTCCAGCGTTGCCCTGCGTGAGATAACGCGCCCGATTTCTGCTTTCTGGTGAAACGAGTGTTCATCGTTTACGTGTCCGGACTGTTTGCCCATAGCAGTCGTCCCCCCTTGCCCTTCAATCTCAGCAAGCAAACGACTCAAGACCGCCGCTTCCCGGTGACACTCCACCAAACCCACCCAGTGCGTTTCGCGTAGAGTGAGCTTGGCGCACGTGTCTCTCGCGTCTCGCAACGCCCCCGACGAAACGCCGTGCGCCGACGACGCCGCCGCTCGAGCGGCGCGCGCCTCGTTCAACGCCTCGAGCGTTTCTTGCGATGAGTAAAAGAAAGTGTCAGCCGTGAGTCTCGTGTTGGGCGATTTGTACCGTGAGTGAACAGTCTTGTTTTCTGTCGCACTTATTGTGGTGGTAAGACTTGCGTAACTGCACTGCATACGTGGCATCAAACGGCCGGTGCCTGGATTTGGGAATTAAATACGTACCTTCCCTCGCCAAGCCCTCCGCCGTTTCCGCCAAAGCCGCGCGTACGCCACACGCGGCTCGCTCCCGCGCGAGGTCATCCTCTGCGAGACGAGCCCTATTCTTGAGGAAGGCTTCGGTTTCTTTTTTTGAGCACAAGTCGCTTTCGATTTTTGCTGAGATAAATAAAAGAAAGTGTCAGTCTTGTATGGGAACACAGTCTCGGGATTTGGGAAAGGCCCATCAAGTACCTTCCAAAGTTTCAACACTACCTTCGCAGGTCGCCAAAGCCGCCTTGGCGCGGAGAAGTCGTTTTTGACAAACAGCGCTCGCGGCGGCTCTTCGCCACGTCGCCGCCTCCGCGGCGGCGGCGGCAGCGTCCACGGTGCCACGTCTTTGAGTGGTTGACGCGAGTGTACGCTCGTCGCACTCCACCGCTAAGTCAGCCAGGGCGTCGTTCGCGACGCTTCGCAACACGTCAACCGCCCGGAGAACAGCGCCGGCGTCGGCGGCGGAGGCGTTGATTTCGGTTTCCGCGGCGGCGGTATCGGGAGTATCAACACCCGCGGTAGTTTCATCCGGACCCTTCCCGTCACCCGAATCCGCAAGTAACGCCCTAATTTGTCCCCGCAACGCTTCGTTCGTGTCCGCGGCTTGCTTTTTTTCGTGTGTAAGCCGCGCCAGGGCTCGGTTGTCTGAGATGAGTAAAAAGGAAATTGTCAGTTATGTATGGGCAGACAGTCGGAGGGATTTGTGAAATACAGTACGTACCTCGGTGTTCCGCGAGGAGTTCGTGAAAGGAAACGTTCCCTGGAGTGTTCGCGTCGTCTTGCGATAAATAAAAGAAAGTGTCAGTCTTTCGTAATGTGAGTGAGTAATTACTCTGGACAATCGGCAGAGGTAATAGTCCCTTCTGGTACGAGTATAGGAACACAGGGAGGCTATGATTTGAGAAAGCCGGCACAAGCGTACCTCCGCGGCGGTCCCCAAACTCAACCTTCGCGTGCCGCACGTCCGCGAGTTCGTTACGCAACACCCGCAACTCCACCCGAAGTTCGTCGATTTCCCGGAATCGCGACGAAGCGTCCGCGACGTGCACGGCGTGCGCTACCCTTAGTTCGTCTCGTAACGATTTGATTTTCCTGAGTGACTCGTGGTCGTCGCGGTCATCGACGGTCGCGGCGGCGAGATCGGTGAGCAAGGTTTCGCGCTCGCGCTCCAGGGTGTCAACTCGGAATGCCAACGCGGCGACTTCGCGGCCGCGCACGGCGTACAACGCGGCGCGGTTACGACCGGTTTGCGTCGCGGAACCGGAGGGGTTGGAGGTGTCGTTTGTGTTATCAATCCCGCTCTCGTTATAAACGTCGCCAAACCCATCTCGGTGCGTATCAAACCCACCGCCTGCAGTACCCGCCACAACGCTAGCAGCAGTCTCCTCGGCGACATGTCGAAGCTCCCTCAAAAACCCCCGTTGATCCTCAGCTCGCTGGTTTTCCAACTTCAACAAAAGTTCTCGGCGTTTGTGCTTCTCGGCATCGCGCACGGACACGGTTTCCGCGGACGACGCCGACTTAACCGCGTCGAGCGTCGCGGCGTGCGCGCGGTGCGAATCGCCCATCTCCGATTTGCACAGACGCAACACTCGCCTCAAACCCGCGATCTCGAACCGCGCGGCGGTCAAGGCGGGGTCGTCGGTTTCATCAACTTCATCAGGTTCGTCGTTCGCGTTTGAAACGAGGTTTTCCCCTTCGGCGTCGAATACGACGCGCGTCAGTGTTGCTTCCAGTTGCCGCGTTTCAATCGGTGTGGTAAAGCCCTTTCCGGCGATAGCAGTATCGTCGTCCACCGTCCCGGACACGCCGCCAGACGAAGCCCGACGTCGTAAAAACCTGCCCAGCGAACTGGACGGCTTTGACGGAGAGTGCTGCGTGTTTAATTGAGCCGACGATGGTACCGGAGTTTCCCTGTTGGACGGAACCGACTCCTGTACCGGCGTGTTCTTTTCCGTCTTCTTCTTTTTGCTCGTGGCAGGTTTCGCTTTCGTCGGCGGGCGGAACACGCTTCCCGACGCGGTAACCGGCGTTCGTGCCACGAACTCTTTCGCAGGAGACGCTTCCCAGACACCTCGCCTTTCCGTTTTCTCCAGACTGCCGTTCGTACCACCCAAACGCGAAGCGTGGCCCCGCGCCGCTTGCTCCGCGCGACTCGTGACGGATGAATTTGTCGGTTCGCCCGGATTTTGATCATCCACTCGCTTTGACGCAACGCCTCCGCGCCGGCGTGAATCCTTCGCGGCGGTGACTAATTGCGTCTCCGCCTCCGGCAGCGCCCCTCCTTTCCGCAGCGAGACCACCGAGTCTGGTGACTGTAAAAACAACGCCAGCGCATCATCCACCGGGTGGCTGAAATCCACGGAGAAGTCGCTATAGAGCGCTAGATTTCGTAAAAAAAAGCAACACACCAAAAAATCGTAGCACGCCTTGAACGCGGATGCTTTGATGCCTTTCAGGTCCAGCACTGCGGGCGGCAGGTGAAGGAAGACACACATGTCCTTTAGTAGCTTGTAGTTGCTGCTCTGGTCTCTTTCGGGGGTCCCGCCGTCCTTCCCAACTCGCTTCGGGTACGAAACCCGGCACGCGTCGTACGCGTTTGGCCAGGTTTCCTTGACGCACGTCACGAGCGCGTTCCCATCTTTGAGCTCGGAAAACGAACTCACCGGCCTGCCGCACATTTCGCTGACCCACCGAAGCAGCTCCTGTTTGCCCACCATCCCGGTGGGGCGTTGTTTCGGGGGAGGCATGGCCGTGGTGTCCTTAAGGTCCGCGCCCGCCGCCGGGCGCCCGTACCCAGTACACTCAAGTCTCGGAAACGCGCGCCACCCAATGCGTCGGGGCTTCGAATAGAAACGTTTTGTGCAGTTTTCATCTGCAGTTTTCGGTAAACGGCCAGAAATAAGAGTTTTAGTGCAGGCGCGCGGATTAGTTGGCATAAATCCGCCGGGCGACTGCGGTGCCGTCGGGGGATCCGCGGAGGATGGCGCATAAACCGAAGAAACTCGTTGGTGGGAGTGCCGATCTGGAGACGGAAACGACGTCTAAGGCGGATGCGGGGGCGTCCACGGCGACGCGCGCTGAGGGTAGCGTCCTGGCGCAAGACGCGACGGAAGAATTCGTGTCCCCAGATGACCACCCCGAGGAGGTGCACCTCAGTCTGGAACCCGATGCGGTTCGGGTTCTGGTGGCGCGCGGCGGTGTACGCGCGAGTCACGGTGACTCTAAGATCACAGGGACGTCCGTGGTGGCACCAAACACGGAAGGTCTTGAGTCGTTAACCCCCGAGGACGTGGCCCTGGACCTGGAAGGGGAAGATCCCGGCGTGGAGATCCAACCTGCGAATGAAACCACAGACGACGTTTCTGATGCTGACAACAAAGACGACGACGACTCGCGCACTAGCGACGGCGACCAAGCGGACGACGAAGATGGCACGAGTGCCGAGGAAAAGCGAGCGCGACGCGCGATTCGGAAACAGAGCCACGGGCAATCCGTCGCCACGAGCGGGTACGAAACCCCCCCAGAGTCGCCGACGCGGTCGCCGCGGTCATCCGACGCGTCCGGGGCGTTCGCGACCGCGATGCGGTCCCCTGCTGCGTTTCTGCAAGTGTTTTCACGCGGAATGCGGTTGGGACGGAAAGAGAAACACAAGTCAGCATCAGCAGGTAGTGAAGGGCAACAAGGGAATGCGAAAGGCGAGGAAAATAACGCCACGGGCGACGTAGGTGATGGCGTTTTAGTCGCAGACGGCGAGACGACGACGGACCGAGACTTGCAAACTTCAAAGTCGCACAACGAGCGCCGCAGGGATAAGCGCAAAGCCAAGAAAGCGCGCCGGCGCCTAAAGAGGTTGGTGCACCACGCCAACACCATGGGCGCGGTGGTTGAGGCGAAGGAACAAACCACCACACAGCTCGCGCTTTGCATGCAGCTCGGTTTGAGTTTGAGTTTTCGGGGGCAGAAAATGGCTTGTGAATTCGCCGACGTCTCGGACGAGGCGCTGACTGAAAACGACACGTCGCGCGTTTTAGAGGTCGCGGGCGCGAAAGTAACGGACGGCAGCCGGCTACCCTCTTTCCGCTTCATCACGCACGCCCCGAGCAGGTTCGAACGCGTCCGAGCCGCGTGGGGTTTGAGTTTAAACAACTACGCTGAGTCATTCGAGTTGGAAACTAAAAAAAACCCGGAAACCGCGTCGGGTGAAAATCAAACCGCCGAAGCCGGCGAAGCCGGCGCCGCGCGTTTAGTCACCGAAAACCAGCCTCCTCCCACCCCTACGCGCAAACAGTCTGCCGGGGGGCACCACAAGCACACGACTTCCCGAACCTCCGTAGGGTCCAAGAGTGACGTTTCGTATTCCAACGCGAACAGCGACGACGACGACGACGAAGCGGGTGGAAAACGCAATCACGCAAACTCTTTTTTCGACGCCGGCGGAAACCTGGCGAGGGATACGTACTTACCCAAAGAAACGTCCCTGCGAATAATATCGAGCGAACACGCGTCGGGGAAGAGTAGTAGTTGGTTCTTCTGTAGCAAGGACAGCCGGTTTCTAGTCAAAACCTGCACGCAAAAAGAAATGCAGGTGTTGCTCGATATTTTGGGCGAATACAGCGCGCACGCGCAGGAACACAGGGGCACGTCGTTACTTCCGCAGTACTACGGCGTGTACTCCATACAAGTCGGCAGCCGCAGCGCGCACTTCATAATCATGAACTACTGGTTCGCCACGATGCACGAGATTTCCAAACGGTTCGATTTGAAAGGAAGCACGAAAGGCCGCAGCGCTAGCGCGAAAGAAAAAGCAAAAGGGAGCTCCGCGGTTTTGAAGGATTTGGATTTCTTGCAAAGCGGACTCCGGGTGGAGAACCCGTTGGCGACGAACGTGATGAACGCCATTGCGATTGACGTGGCGTTCATGGAGAGGAACAGACTGATTGACTACTCCATGATGGTGGGTTTACACTTTTACGGCGACCAACCAATGGGTGTTGCCCAGAGTGTTGAGGGTGTTGGGGTGGCGGGCGCTTCCCACGAAAAAGAGGACGGCAAAAAAGAAAAAGAGAAGAAACAACTCACCAGCGGCAGCGACGGCAACGAGTTAACTTCCGGCGGCGAGGACTCGGAAGCCCCCCCGGGGGCGCGGTCCCCGGGCCGGCGCCGGCGACGACACGGGTACGGGAGCTTCGGCTCGGGGCAGGTCAGCGTCGTTTCCGATTTCGGAAGTCCGCCCGCCACGCCGAAGGGAGGACGGACGTTGCCCGGGGGATTCGAAGGCGCTGCGCAGTTGAACTCGATCGATTCCGCCGCCGAAATCGTAAGCAACGACTTCACCGGTCCGTTCGCGGAACCCGCGGCGGACGACACGCGGTTACAGTTCCAGTTACGCGCGCTTGAAACCCCGTTCGGGCTTGCGTACCTAGGCATCATCGACATCCTGACCCAATACGGCGCTGTAAAAGTCGCCGAGAACCTCTGTTTGGGCAAAATCATGTGCGGCGCGGATATTTCCTGCCAGCCCCCCGACCAGTACGCCAAACGGTTCAAGCGGTTCATAGACGAAAACGTGCTTAAGGTACCGAATGACGCGAAGAGGGACTCGGAAGACACGGTGGTCCGTCGTGTTGTATTGTAGGTAGTCGGTATTGATTGATCGCTGTACCGTTGGTCGTCGGTGTTGATTGACGTTTTGTCAGTCGTCTGTTTCGCGTTTCTTCACGTCTGTTTCGTTTTCAAAAAGCAACCCTTCTTCGTAAGTCTCTTTCCCTCTCCCCGTCTCTTTCGCGTTTTCCTTCTCAAGAAGCACTACCCTCCGGCCGTCACCCTCCCCGTGTCTTTCACTTTCTCCTCCTCAAGAAGCAACCTTCTTACTTCGCCCACTTCGCTTCGAACCCCTTCCTTCCTTTGAAGACTGTTTCGTTCACGAGGGCGGCGAGTAACGCCCCGGCAAGAGGGCCCCACCAGAACACCCAGTGGTCGCGCCAGGAGTTCGCGACGAGCGCGGGGCCGAAGGATCGCGCGGGGTTGACGGAACAGCCGTCGATCGGGATGAGGAAAAGGTGACAAACAGTTATCGCCATCCCGATCGCAAGCGGCCCGAGCGCGCTGATGTGCAACGTGTTGTTCGACCGCTGCGGGTCCACGGTGGCGTACACCACGGTGAGAAGAAAAAAAGTCCCGATGACTTCCGCGATGAACGCCTCGTTCGCGGTGGTTTGGGGGCCGAGGAGTGAATCTTGAAAAGAAGTCACGCCGTTGGTTCCTCCGCCTCGCTTGTCGAAGAAACTCGAATCCAATTTCTTCGCCAGAAGAACTCCAACCACCGACCCGCCGAGTTGCGCGACGGTGTACTGTTTTTGTGAACGAAACGTGTCAGTATTGTTTGGGAAAACAGTGCGTCAGGATTTGGGAAACGCGCAATACGTACTAGAACCGCCCTGGCCACGGTCACCTTCTTCGTGACCGCCAAGCCCCAGGTTATGGCGGGGTTGAAGTGCCCGCCGCTGATTGGGGAGTAGGTGTAGATCAACAGGAAGATTGTGAGGCCGAACACCCAGCTCGTGATAAATCTTTCGTTGGAGTTCGTGATCAGCGACGCGATTCGGCTCACCGTATCGCTCGCCTCTGAATCTGTGGTGATTTCTGACGTATCAATCACTGGCCCGCCGTACACCGCGCTCGTCAGCGTGACGTAAAGCAGAATTGCCGTCCCGACAAACTCCGCGAGAAGCGCGCGCCAGAAAAGCGGGTTAAGCGTTTCTCGTTTGAAACTCTTAGGGTCGAAATCCAAACCGAGCGCGAAGGAATACCCGTACTCCTCGGAAACCGCGTTTATGTACGCGAGCCCGACGTCCAGTTTCAAGAAGCGGTTCGACACCAGGTTGCACTGGATCCAGCCTGGGGCGTTTTAGGGTGAGGTATTGATGCCCCGGAGAACGAGAGTCGTGTTGTGTTTTGGTTAGGTTTCTTTTTTGGCAAAGGGTTTAGGGTTTAGTTTAGGGAGAGAGTTGGTTTCGAGAGGAAGTTGTTGTGCTTGCGTGTTCCCTAAACCCTTCCACGCCACCGCACCTGGCCGGAACTCCGCTTTAGCTTCATCGGGAAGCAGGCCTTTGCCGAAGTTCATCTCGAGAGTTTGGGGTTCGTCGGTAAGCGCGCTGTCGTCCAACGCGGACGAACCGCCGCGGCCGCCGTCGAGGGGGGGGGTCTTGGAAACCACGACGGGGTTGGGGTTGGGAAACGCGGAGTCTTGCGCGCCCACGTTAAGCGCGGTGAGCACGCCGTCGTGTTGCGAAGTGGTGGCCATGTTGACTTGTCGAGGGTGTGGTGCGATGGAAGGCGTGATGAGATGCCTTTTGAAACGTCAGTCACGCGCGAGGCTGGTGTGCGTCGCGTGTTACGTCTACCTTCGTAACAACGACTAAAGATACCTCGTGGCGGGTGGCCACACGCACGCTTTCCGTTTCTCGGAAGGTTCGTTTGAATCAACTTGCGCACCTCTTTTCAAACCACGACTTTTGGCACGCGCCGCATATCTCTCCGCACGCGCGGTGGACGACACGGCACGCGACGAACGGCACGCGACGAAACACGCTCGGTCAAATGACAAACAGCGAATGCATCGTCGCCGTGGTCGTCGACGCGGCGGCGAGAGTGAAGAACGACGACGCGGCGACCGCGAGAACCACGCGAAGCGACACGCGCAAGGCCTTACACGAACACACCGAAGCCCTTTTCCACGAAGTGCTGCGCAAGTGCGGCAGCTTGGTGCACGAAGACACGTTCGGGCTTTCGTTGGTGGACTGCGCCATCCTCTCTGTGGTGAGCAAGTCGTTCCGACGAATCGTCACGACGAACGAGTGCTGAAGCGTGGCGCTTTGCGCGGTGGAAGACGCGTTCAAGTTCGTCCCCGAAAACGACCCCGAACTCGAGAAGGGCTCGGTGTGGAGCAAAGCGTTGGGCGACCCGCGATACTCCACGGAAGTTTGGGAGTCGTCCTCGGCGATGACAAAATACGACCTACTGTTACCGCACGCCAAGAATATCATCGCGGCCATGAAACACAGGTCTCTTCACGCGCCTCCGTCGGACTGGATGCTTGACGTTGAGGAGTTAAAAGCTCCACTCGATGAACCGAGACCTTCGTGGCGAACGCCCGAACAGCACGCCACGCGAACCGCGGAACTGCGCGGCGTGATCCACTTGTGGGAACACCACCTCTACCGCTACGAAATCGTGGTAAAACTCGTCATCGCCAACCGCTTCGCGCGCGGCTTTCCTTTCACGGACGATTTCCGGTGGTGTTGTCACCACGTCGAGGACTTCTTCGCGGGCCACGTGAAGTGGCGCGACTACGAGTTCGGCACGTATTCCTTGTCGTGGCGCGACGGGAACAACGAATTAATGTTTCGAATCAACTGCGGAGACGACGCGCACCTCGGTGCGCTGAACACGCCGAAGAAAATGGAGTTTACAGCGAACATGCTGGGCAGAAACGTGTACAAATCGCTCATGCTGCTTCCCCTCGACCTCGACGCGGTCGCGAAGAAGGTGCTGGAGGAAGACGAGTTCACGACCGCGAGGCTCGGGAAATTCGATCTGACCGTCGCGGATTTCGGCGACGACTGGCGCGATATCTACAAGTGGGAAACTCACGACCAGCTCGCGCCCCCGGGTCAGGCATGAACGATGACCGCAACGACGATGACGATGAACGAGAAACGCGGTAGCGCGGCACCGGCGGAACAAGACGCAACATTCTCTACCTCCCAAAGTCTCTCGTCTCAGGCCCGACCACGAACTCCCTCATGGTTTTCTCGCTCTGATTCATAATGTGAACCGCGGGGACGATGGCGCCGTCATCGCCCGTCTCGATTGTCTGCCACATCTCCAATGGCGCGTCTTGTACGAACGCTTTTACGAAATCAGGCGTGTTATCAAAAGCCGCCAAAACGTCCGACGGTATTTCTTCTCCGTTTTCTTTGTGCGCAATCGCGCTTTCGACGAACTCTTCGGTTTCGACGTTGAAAAACTCGCACTCGCCGCAATCGATGTCGTCTGGCAAGATTAACAAGAAAGTGTCAGTCTCTCGTGACGTGTATGCGTAAACAGGGAAGAGTAATCGGGCCGAACAGTGCGTGCTGGGATTTGAGAAATAAAACACAACATGTACCTTCGTCCTCGTCGCTCTCGAACGTGTGCGCGCACTTCACCCGCGGGTGGCCGGTGAGGTACTCCTGTAACTGGAAACTCAACTGTGAGCGTAGGCACGTCGCGTTCAACGTGAACACCTGGATCGGGGTTGGCGTAAAACCTTTGGGAAGCGGATGCGTCTCGAGCATAGCGTGCGTGTCTTGGATCGTGATTCGCGACGGATTACTCGCTTGCAGGTTCAGGTACCGCAACCTCGGCGCCCAAATCGTGAGGGAGGATAAAAACTCAGCCTGGTGCAGACGAATTTCGCTCAACTCGTTTGACGCGAAAGTTAAGTGATCCGCGCAGTGCAGCTTGAAGCTGTCGAACGATTTTAACTGAGATAGGAAAAACAAAGTGTAAGTCTTGTGGGGGGCAAACAGTGTGTTGACGGATTTGGGAAACGCGCGGTACGTACCTTCGTGGCGGCGGTGATCATTCGTTGCACCGCGGGCCCGTCACCGCTGAAGTGCGTGAAGTTCAGCTCTTCTAGTTTGGGTAGCACCACGTTTAATTGGCAGTCGTCGCCCACGTTTTGTAACACCAACTTGCGAACCAAAGGGGTTACGCGTTAGTCCAGGGTGATTGCCGAAAACTCAAAGTTTATAACTTGTACCTCCTCCAGAAACGGCAACGCCAGGTTTAACACCGGCCTGATAACGTCCTCGCCGTGGTGCCCGCCGCGAATAACAAGGATCTTACACCTAGGGTGCGTTTTCGGAAGGGCATCTATGATTCGCTGAATTTGCGCCGCGTTTGTTTCGTCTCTCGCTTGCCCGACGAAAAAGTTGAGTTGCGCGATTGAACCCTCGTAACTCCTTCGCAAATCGTGCTCGGGTAAAACACTGGCCCTGTGTTTGCCCTGGAAACACCAAGCCGGCCCGTGCACGATGTCGTGTCCTGGTCCTTTGGAAATGTTATCAGGCAAATCATCGCGGCGCCGCGTCGCGTATGTTTCCCCGCACGCCGCGCATCGCATCTCTGTTTGCAAAATATTTTTGGGTAACGATTGATACACGGTCTCTTCGCTTTTTCTTTGCATGTGCGGCGGATGAGTCACGCGACACTCCGACGTATTGCTATTGTCGTCGCAGGTTCCGAAACACCGCGTGCACGGTAGCTTGTTACGGATCTATCGCGCGATGTCCTTGCCCAACACGTGCGTGATGGTGTTTGTTATGTCGTGCTCTTCCATCAAGTCATCTTTCAGCGGACCCGCGTGCATTAAGTTCGTTGGCAACAATGCGAGCTCCGACCCGGGCGCGCCGGGGAGGTACCCGGCGCGCGCGGTGCGCGCGATGAGCCGCACCAAAACCGGTTTTTCGGGAGTACTGCCCGTGAGGCACTTCACGATGCCTTTCCTGCCATTCAGGTCCTGGGATTCGGTCAACCCGACGAGCACGACGCGGTCGCCGTACTTAAACGTGCCTGGGCCACCCGCCATACCCGCAACTCGCGATGACTCGCCGTCACGGGACGGCGGGGCAACCGACAACATCGCGAATGTCGGGCGGAAGGGCGGATGAATAAAACTCAAGAACTTTCCTTAAAAACACACTTCCGGAATCTCCGCGCTTCACTCCGAGCTGGTTACGAAAAACCGCGGTGGGAAACCGCGGTTGTTTCGGGCAAGGCGGTCGTTTGACCGTCGGCCACACACTTCCGCCTCGGCCTGGACGCGCGCGCCGTTGATGCGTGCGGCACACCAGGTACGGATACCATGGTCGACGGAATAAAGGAAATGAAATGCTTCTAAAAATCTTGGAAACAAAAGAAAAACGAACAACAAAACTCGGTCCATCAAAACCCTCATTCTCTTCATCACACGCGTCGTCGCCAACCAAGGCGCACCCCGTGTTGCGATGTTCGCCGTTCACCACAGACCCGCGGTGGTCGTCGCGGGCAACGTGCGTTGCACGCGCGCGACCAATCGCTTCGGCGGAGGTACGTATGTGTTCCAGTCACGATGGAACACATCGAGCCGGAATGTTGATTTTCCATTTCCGCGCCGAAAAGCGCATCGGAACCACGACCTGATCCCACCGTGTGTTTCGCGGATACCTTCGCGGATACCACGAGCCATCCGCAACGAACCACGCACACCGCGAGTGCGTCGACCTGACCCCCTAAACCCCTCGTCCCCCCCCCCCCAAAACCCGCCCTCCTTAATCAGCCACCGCGCGACCCGCGCCGCGTGTCACCACGAACGCGCCGTGCACGTTCCGCGCGGCCGTTGGCAACACCGGTGGCGCGTTGCGTCTGTGTAACAACAAGCCCTTCGTGTTATCCGCGCGCAAACTCACAACCACCAAAGCAAGCGCGCGTTCCGTAACGTTCTCCGCCGATGCGATCAGCGCGTCCGAACCCCCTGCTGCGACTCAGTTCACGTGGAAAGGCGCCAAGCTCGGCGCCGCGGCGATTTCAGTCGCAGTGGGTTTAGTTGTGCATTTCTTAATTCCGTGCCCTGCGGCGGTGAACCCGCAGGCCTGGACGCTTCTGGCTATTTTTTTATCCACAATCACCGGGTTGGTGTTGACACCGCTACCGGTAGGCGCTTGGGCGTTCCTCGGGTTATCAACAACCGTGGTTACGAAAACCCTAACTTTCCAGCAAGCCTTCAGCGCGATGACGAACGACGTCATTTGGTTGATCGTTTTGGTACGTCCGTGTTTCCCAAATCCTGGCATACTGTTTACTCTGCCCCTCTTTGACTAATCGAGTGCACCACTCGTGATGTATCTGTAAGAGTTACCACGTTAACAGTTGATATCACAAGTGCCCTGTTTCCTGCCCCTGGACGAACGCACTACTGATAACACTACTGGTAACACTACTAGTAACCCTAGTAACACTACCCGTAACGTTTACCAGAACTGGCAACTGTCACAAACCAACACTCGAGTTCCGGGACTGACCAATCCCGTTTCCAATCGCAAGGCGTTTTTCTTCGCCAAAGGGTTCGTGCAAACCGGGTTGGGTGACCGGGTGGCGACTTTTTTCGTTAAAACGATGGGCAAAAGCACGCTGGGTTTAGCGTACGGGTTGTCAATCTCCGAGGCGCTTTTAGCGCCCGCGATGCCGTCAACCACCGCGCGCGCAGGGGGCGTGTATTTACCGATCATCAAGTCGCTCGCCAAAAACGCGGGTTCCGAACCCGGACCCACCGCGAACAAACTCGGGGCGTTTTTGATTCAGAACCAGCTGCAGTGCAGCGGGCACTCCAGCGCGATGTGCATGACCGCGGCGGCGCAGAACTTGCTGTCACTGAAACTCGCTGCGAGCCTCGGAATCATCATCGCCAGTCCGTGGCTCACGTGGTTCAAAGCCGCGTGCGTGCCCGCGATCGTGGGCCTCGCGGTCACGCCGTTGTTAGTGTTCAAGCTGATGCCCCCCGAAATCCAAGACACCCCGAACGCGCCTATTGAAGCCGCGGCCAAGCTGACCGCGATGGGGCCGCTTTCCCAGGACGAAACCATGGTGTGCGTCACCATGGGCATCACAGTGATTTTGTGGATCTTCGGCGACGCCATTGGCATGTCGAGCGTCACCGCCGCCATGCTAGGCATGTCCCTGCAACTCTTCACCGGCGTCATTACCTGGGCGGATTGCTTGAACGAAAAAGGCGCGTGGGACACCCTGGTGTGGTTCGCGGTGTTAATCGGCATGTCCGCGCAGCTCAACAACATGGGCTTCATCGGGTTCCTCAGCGATTCCGTGGCGGGCGCGCTCGGCAAGACCGCCATGGGGTGGCAACAAACCTTCGTGCTGTTGCACGCTTGTTACTTCGCCGTGCACTACCTGTTCGCGAGCCAGACCGCACAAGTAGCCGCCTTGTCCACTGCGTTCATGGCCATGATGATCGCATCCGGTAAGTATTTCCCAATCACCACATTCCGCCTCCCTGATTGCCCATACACGACTGACATTTCTTTTATTTCAATCAGGCGCGCCGCCGATGTTAGCCGGCCTGACGATGGCGTTTCACACCAACCTGTTCGGCGCCATAACGCACTACGCCTCGGGTACGTCTTTTTCTTTTTTTGCGACCTGACTGTTTGCCTGTGTACAAACCACACCAACTACCCCGCAACCCCGAATCGAACCCACGACCTCTACGACACGAGTATTGACACTAACCACCTCACTCTACTACCAAACTTTACGTCTGACTGTTTTCCCACTGGTCCCGAAAATACTTAAAACAGGCCAAGGCGCCGTGTACTACGGCGCCGGGTTCGTTGATCTGCCCACCACGTTCAAGGTGGGTGGGATTTTGGGGGTCACCAACATCCTGATCTGGGGGATCGTGGGTGGCGCGTGGTGGAAAATCATCGGGCTTTATTAGGTGGAGCCCTTTATAAGTGTCGTCAGGATTGATGGATTGAGATTGTATTGAAAAGAAAGACATGACCATACGGGTACGTCGTTACCAGTACGTCGTCTCTCAAAGCACCCCGATGACTAACTACCCATACGAACCAAATCTACTGCGAGATTTCGATATTGTCGTCGTCGTCGGATTCGTCCCTCGCGCGTTTTTTCGCCGCGGCGGCTACTTTCCGCGACCGCAAAAGGCGCGTCGCCGAGTTCAGGGACGCGATTGATACTCTGTGCGTCGTGCCAATCTGTGAGAGCGAACCGAAAAAGGTCAGTAGTGAGAGTTGGCGAGTGTGGGTGTACTTCGTAACGTGGTCTGAGAGATTGATATGAGCAAACAGTCGTGGGATTCGGGCCGAACAGTCGGGCGTAATCGGGCCTCCACACCGCACTTATGTTGTGCGCAATCCGCGAAACAGGAAGACGAGAGAGGGTCGGGATTTGGTAAGGCCCCGATACGTACCTGGGGACAATCCACCGCCGTTTCCCGCGTGCGCCGCGTGTGGCCATTGATGTACTCCTCGATGGTGAGTTTCTCGTATATGTACCCCTTCTCGTCCTCCACCGGTGTTTCTATTTCGCCAACCGCTATGCCCGAAATAGGACACTTCGCGTTTGGAGGCTCGTATCCGCCTCCTCCGCCGCCGCCGGCTTGCGTAATAACCAAGTCAGCATCCTCATCCTCGCCACCACCACCGCCGCCACCTCTTCTGCCTTCCTTGGTCGCCCTGCCCTGCGCGACCGCGTTTTCGAACTTCTGTACGGCACCGTGCGGGTCGTTGCCGATGTCGGGTCGGCGCAACGCGGTCGCGGTGAGTAATTGCAGCTGTTCCGAAAAATCGCTCTTTTCCGTGGTGCAAACGTAGGTACTCGCGAACTCCCCCAACGCGTGCGCGCGCGCGGCGTTGCTGGCTTGCACGGCGACTAACTTAGGTAGCGCTGCCTTTAGCTTCGCGAGCTCACCGCCGTTGCCCTTCTCGGACGCCAGCTGTTCCGCGAGCGTGTTGAACTCGTCGTAGATATCACCGAACGAACGCGCCAGATCCTGGTAACACTTTCTCGGGGCCTCACCCTGTACGCTGAGCATGTTCTCCTTTACGGAGCTGCCGTCCAAATCGACCCTCGTGCCGCCCAGAACCTGGGTCATCCCTGCCGGGGCCTCGTCCATCGCACACGAGCTGATCAGGGGGGCGCGACGAGGTGTGCGGCAGCAGGACGCGAACGAGAAGCTCACGAGTGCCAACAATTCAAAAAATGCGAACCAGAGAAATCTTGCTTCTGAAAGGAAATGGCCCTCTCGGCGGATGTGCGCCGCGTCGCGCGCGAGTGATCATAATTTGAGGGAGGCTTGTAGGCCGAGTTGCGGAGACTAAGCTATTTAACAAAAACTGCCACGCATCTACTTGTACATTTTTCGTGTGTCCTGTGCCTGTGAGGTGTGAAAATAATTGTCAGCCAAGTCGGGGGCGACGGGCGTTTTCGACGCGAAACGCGCATCTGTCACAAAAGAGAGTGATATAAAAAACCCAAAAAAAACCTTCCATCCGCGCGCACATCACGAACAAACCCGTCAGCTCTCATAATACAACTCTCATGTAAGGCACAACAGCGCCGGTTTTCGGGTTCCCAGGTTCACCACCGACGCGAGTTCAAGCACTGCCTGTTTATACGGTGATTGTTTCGTGTTATGTTTCACGATGGCGAACCGCGATGGCGAAACCGGTACTGCGAAAAAAAACCGGCGCGCCGGTCGTTCTTTTGGAACGCTCGAGGAGATTTTTATGCATCACCGGGTAAGTCGTCCCGCGCGTTTGGATGGGGGCGTGGATACTACATGACTGTTCACGACCGGGGACGGGAAAAAGAAGCGACTGTTCGCCGTTCGGTGCGCTCGATACGTGTTCCTTGAATGCTTCAAGAGGAGACATACCCGTGTCGGCGGCAGGTTCGGTTTCGAGATCGAGCAATCACGATTCGGGACGCACCGAGGGAAGCGCAGGGTTCACAGCCCGACGTACGTCGACGTCAACGCAGCAGCAAACACCGCGTGTCCCCACCGAACCATCACAGCGCGAAAAACGACACCCGAGAAACGCCGCGCCGCGCGTCACGCGCGGCGCGCGAGTGTAACCCTAAGGCCAAATCCTAAAAGCTTGAGAATATTTCCCGTTTCCTGACGAAACTTCAAGTCGTTGTTTTTCGTAGTCACAGGGTCACTCATCCGCGGCGCGATGAGCGACCGGCGCGCCCTCCCTGGCGCGCGGTCACCCTACCCCGGGCCGCCCACGATGGCGACACAGGTGCGGTCCTCGGGTGGAGTCGGGCCTTCTTCATACGGCGCACCGAATACGGCGACGCAAAGTTGGACCGCGTTGAGAACGGCAGATGGAAAGCATTTATACTACCACAACCGTTCCACGAACGAAACCACGTGGACTCGTCCTGCTGATTACGTGGATCCAGGGCCAGCGCCGGGGCTGATGATGCATACGAATAGTACACAAGCGATGCATACACAAGCTTCGGTCGCACAGACCACGACCCCGACGCAAATCCCGGTGTTCGGCACGCCTTGGTTCGAAGTCGCGCAACCAGGAAAGCCGTCATATTTTCACCGACCCGATACGAAGCAAGTCACTTGGACGCCGCCCGCGCAGGTTGTGAACGCGCGGCGAACAGGTTTGGGTGGAAACCGTATCCGAGGTGTAGGGAGTGGAGCACCACCTTGCGTGTCTAAAGCTGAAGAACCGCCGACACGGACGAACGCGGTACCCACGGCGGTGACTAAAAGTAACGTCGAAGCGAACGCCGCGGTCGCTTCAAAAATAATAGAAACAATAGCGTCCGCGCCTGACGAAAAAAAGGAAGAAGCTTCCGATGACGACGACGTGGAGTTCGACCCTTCCGCGTACGAAGAGTACGAGGACGAGGTTAATTTACAACAAGATGGCGACGGTTTTCCCGAGGCCGGCGGTGCTTTACAAAACGGCGGCGGTGCGTTTCGCGGCGGTTCCGCAGGCCGACACTCGGAAGAAACCGTCATTATCGGCGGGTACGTCGTTCCAACCTTCGCGCTGGCGCCGGAGGAGTTGGTTTTGATCCGGGCGGAGCAAAAGAAAGAGCTGATTGTGATGCGGGAGGGGCGAAGGAAGGCAGAAGAGGCGGAGAAAGGAGAAAAAGAGGAGACGACAGAAAAAGAAGAAAAAGTCGAAGAGTCGCCCGCCGAAAAAGCGAACCGCTTCTTCCGCGAGCTTCTCGTTGAAAAAAACGTGGACGGTAAATCCCGGTGGGACCGTACAGTACGGGAGATTCAGGGCGACACACGGTTCAAAGCTTTAGGGTCGCACGCCGAGCGGCGGCGGCAGTTCGAGAGGTTCGTCCGGGACGCTGGAGATGTGAAAGAAAAAACGGAAAAAGAAAAACCTGAGCAAAAGAAAAACGTATCGAGCGTCGCCGAGGCGGAGCGCGCACGCGAACGGTCGCGGAAGGAGCACCGAGTTCGGCGCGAACGCGAAGATGCGGATGCTCGGGTGTCGTTTCTTCGGAAGCAGAATTTTGCGTCAAAAAACATAGACAACTTCAAGGTTTTGCTCGCGGAACTCATAAGAGACCCGCTCGCGAAGTGGGAAGATTCTAGCAAAAAGCTCTTCGGCGATTCGCAAAAGCGCGCGCTTGCGTCCCCCGACTTCCCGGAACCGCAAATGCGTTCGCTTTTCGAAACCCACGTCCAGGCGATGCTGCATCAACGGGTGGTTGATGTCGCGGACTTGCTCGACGAAAAGCTGGTGGCGAGCTCTGCGAAAGACTTTGAGGATGCGGAGGAGATGGAGGGATCCCAAAATTCGGACGACGACGACGACGTCCACGTTTCTTCAAATCCATTCACGTCCTTCGTCGCGGTTTCCGGCTGCGCGCGAATAACGACCGACCCTCGTTGGGACAGGTGTCCTTTGGAACACCGGGCGAGCGCGTATTGCGGACACGTGGAGAAGATGTGTGTGTCATTTTCCGTGGAGGTACGTATTTCCCAATCACCACACACCGCCTCCCTCATTGCCCGTACGAGACTGACACTTTCTTTTTATCTCTAAGGTTCCGGACGAGGTCGCGGCGTTGCGGGACGAGCTGAGGAGCGCGCGGGAAGCGAGACTCGCGGTCGGAAAAACTCTCGACGAGACCCCGGAGGACGGCGAAGCGGAGCGAGAGTAGTTCGGTTTTTTTTCTTTAATCGTAGGTCGGTCAAAGAAGCATGGTCTTCGTGTACATTTCTTTCGTGTCGTGTGATGGTGTGTACGCGACACCTTTGATATTTCGTTCCCGTTCCTCTGCGTCGGCGTACTGGCCTACCGAAACTACGGCTCGCGCTTGATCCGCTTTGAACTCGGCGCATCCGCGCGTGCCTTTTTGCACTCCGCGCAGCTAAACCTTCGCTTACCGTGGGGGCATCCGGCGCACGCCACGCAGTTGGTTTTCAGATTGCCGTGAGGGCAGGGGGTGCATTCTGCGCAGTCACTTTTCACCTTGCCGTGAGGGCATGGGTTGCACACTGCGCAGCTGTATTTTAGCTTGCCATGCGGACACGGGTTGCACACCACGCACTTGTGTTTCACTTTGCCGTGAGGGCAGTGAGGGCAGGGGGTGCACGCCACGCAGTTGCCTTTCAGCTTCCCGTGCGGACATGGGTTGCAGTCCGCGCAGCTGCCTTTCACCTTGCCGTGAGGGCAAGGCCTGCAGTCCGTGCAGCTGTATTTCATTTTCCCGTGGAGGCAACGTTTTCCTCCCATCGTCTCCGCTCTGCGTAGGCCTATCGCCCACCAGTACGCACTGCAATGTATGAAAATCAAAAAAAGCCTGGGGGGTGTGAGGGTCAGCGTCGAGAGTAAACCCCGTTGAGTTAGCGGGTTGTTTCCCCGCTGGTCACATGACTGTGCTATGGCTAGCTGCTCCGAATGTGTGACTGTTAAGACACACACCCGAAGGTCCTGTCCGCTAAGACTGGCGCTCACCGCCGCGTTGCCCGGGGATTTTCGCCCGGTGATCGTCCAAAGGTTTTGATTTGTGTTGCTCCGCGAGGCGCTTTTCCGGTAAAAGAATGCGCTCGATCGCGGCGTCCGTTTCGTCCACCGAGAGTGACCCTTCGCGCGCCCTCACCTTTTTTTAGTGGTCTTGCTTTTACGGAGACATATCGAAGGGTATCGATGGACTACGATCTTCGGTCGATATCTACGATGACCGACCTCGCGTGCGCACGCGGCGAGGCGCGTTGGAACAGTGTGGCATGGCGGCGACGATTTCTAGGTTTCTTTTCGAAAACGAAAACACGCCCTCGAAAAAAGTGGGGCTCCAACTGCACCGCCGACGAAAGCGTCAAAAGCACCTCAGGGCTTCCGGGCGACTTCACTGTGTCGGTCACCAGGACAGCACGCACGTTTATTCTCGCGCCTCCATGGCGTCGCTCGCGTCTCGTTTCGCGTCCGTGGTCGGGACGCGGGTGGTTTCGTTTGGAGGACAGGTCACTCGGCGCGGGGTGAGTCAACACCGAAACGTCATCATCACGAATCGCCCGATATCGGCGGCGGCGAGTTTCTCGTCCCCCGCCCCCCGGAGCGCGGAAAGCGCGCCGGGTTCTTCTGTTCGCGGAGGCCGAGGCGGCCGAGGCGCCGCTTCCCGGGGCGGCCGGGGGGGGCGAGGACGCGGCGGCGGCGGTAGCCGAGGAAACGGCGGCCGCGGCGACAACTCCCCGCAAGTCAAGCGCCGACCGAGGCAGTTCAGTGATGACCAAAACGCCTCCATAAAGGCGCTGCAGGCGCTTGTGGATGCGAAAGCCGTGCCCCTGTGCCGGCTCGCGAAAGGCAAAGCGAACCTGTTTCTGGACGGCGCACCAATCGTGTACGGGGGCGCGGTGGAAACCGTTTCAGGTGACCCTCAACTTTCGGACCCCGTCGTTGTGGTGGACCACGTGGACAACGTCGTCGGGTGGGGCACGTACAACCCGCATTCCATGTACCGCGTTCGAGTGCTTCAAATGGCGTGGGAAGTGGAGGTGACTAAAAAGCCAGACACCAACGTACAAGGCGCCGTGAAGTGCGACGTCGGTGAGGTGATTAAGCAAAGGATTAAGCTCGCGTTCGAGTTGCGAGAAACCCTGGGTTTGGTGAACGACCAAAACACCACCACCTACCGGTTACTCAACGCGGAAGGCGACCGATTAAGCGGGTGCTGCGTGGATGTCTACGGCGACGTCGGGACTAAGAAAAAGTTCGCGGTGGTCTCATCGTCATCCGCGTGGACGCAAAAGCACAAAGCCGATATCGTAAAGTCCTTGGGCACGGAGGCTGGGGTTACGACGGTGGTGTGGAGAGTAGACGCTAAGATGCTGGCGCTTGAAACTGGCACTGAGAAGTGGACGAAACAAAGCGAGCGGAGCGAATCGATTGAGGGCGACGACGACGACGAAGACGATGACGGAAACGATTCTGATTCGGCAAAATCGACACAGGAAAATCCGGACTGGGCCACCCAGGTTTACGACACCTCCACCTTGGAAACCACTGAGTTACCCACAACTCCGTTACTGGTGAAAGAAAACGGCGTTTCCTTCGAGGTTGATTTGATGGACGGACACAAAACGGGCTTTTACGTGGATCAACGCGACAACAGGCTAAACCTACGAAAATGGTCGCAAGGCAAGGACAAGGTTCTGGACGTGTGTTGCTACACCGGCGGTTTCGCGTTAAACGCGGCGCTTGGGGGTGCGCTACGTGTGGTGGGGGTGGACAGCTCGCAGAAGGCGCTTGACATGGCGTCGAAAAACGCGGTGACTAACGGCGTGTCGAAGCAATGTTCGTTCATCAAAGCGGAAGCGTTTAAGCATTTGGAGTTTCTTCTGGAACAAGGCGAAGCGAACAGTTACGATATCATCGTGTTAGACCCGCCGAAACTCGCCCCGAACGCCGCTGCGCTACAACGAGCCACCCCGAAGTACGTCGGCTTGAACAAGCGAGCGATGCAGCTGTTGAAACCAGGTGGGCTTTTAGTCACGTGTTCGTGCAGCGGCGCTGTGACTCAGAATCGCCTCCTCCCGGACGTCGTGGTCGCGGCGGCCGCCTCGGCGGGGAAAACAATCACCGCCCTCGGGCCCGCGCGAGGCCCGGGGGAGGACCAGCCCCTGGAACCGGGGTACCCGGAAGGGAACTACCTCACCGTGCTTGTGTACCGGGTTTTGTAGTGTGGGCGGGAGCGCGCGCGGCGGTTGTAACCGTTCATTTGTCAATTTCGTCTCTTTCCTTTTCCCGAAACGCACACACTTGTAACTTGGGTACTTGGCGCGCTATTCCGTGCTTTCCGGGTCGGTCCGCAGCACCACGCGAGCTATTCTGGGTAGCGCGCGACGGAAGCGCGGTGGGCGTTTTAGCGTTTTGGTTCCCGTCGGCATGGCGTCGGTGGGCCGTCGAATTGGTGTGCGGGATGAGCGGACGCCGCTGATTTCAAGTGATGGGGGGGAACGCCGCGGGTTTCTCGCGCTTTGCGCGTTTCTCGGCGTCGCGGTGTTCGGGTACGTGTTGATGGCAATGTGGTGCCCCTCTTGCACGAGCGTCATCACCACGCCTCCGCCGCCGACGTGCCACCGAGTGTGCTCCGGGGACGCCTCGGTGCGTAGCGCCATCGTGTACAACACCACGTGGCGAGCCGGTTTGCGTGACCGCGGTGAGTACATCGAGATGCTCGGGCAACTAGGCCAGATGTTGTGCGCGGACGTTTTCCTGATGCCTCCAAAGCTGAGTCTGGATCCCGGACACAACGACGGCGACGCGCTCGGCGACGGGTGGCGGTGGGATTTGTACTTCAGCAACGTGAGTTTGGTGGAGTCGGTTGACACGGACGGCACGGGGAAACACAAGCCGGTGTTGTCGGACTGGAGCGCGAATGCGCGTGCGTTGACAGAGTTGAGCAGGGGAGTAGAAGTTTTCGGAGACGCTGTTGCTGAATTGAGCGACGACAAAATCCTGGCCGACCTGCGAACCGCCGTGAAGTTAACAAAAGCAAACACCCCGTTCGTGTGGCACATGAACTTTGAAATCGCGTGGGGCGAGAGGTATGGGTTTTGGCAGCGGACGTTTGGCGACGACACGCACAAAACCATGTTCGCGGTTGATTTGCAAACGTTCGAGAACGAGTTGTCTGAACTCGGGTTGCTTTCGGAAAAATCAACCGCTAACCTGCGCGGCTGTAATTTCGCCCGCGTCACCGCGTCGACGCTGGTTGAGAAACTCGCGGACATCGCGATCGCGACGAGTCTTGGAATCGGGGACTTCGAGGTGCAGACGACGAGTCGTTCCGGGAAGTCGTTAGAGACGAAGAGTTCGGGAGGGAAATTCTACAGTAATACCTCTCCGGAGTTAGGCGAGGGCGTCGTCGTCGCGGAGACGGACGAGGCGGCGGCGCGAAGTTTGGTGGTGGAAAACACGGACCCCAGATTGCGGAACGAACACTTCGCCACGCTTCACACGAGACGGGGGGACATGCTCGGCTGGTGCGACACGGACCCGGACGCGTTGGCGAGGTTTCTGTGGTGCGCTTTATTGAATTCGACGGATGAAAAAGTTCACCACGGCGACGCGCCGCTGCTTTGGTTCACCGACGACGACGACGGCGGGTATCGCGAATCCGTCACGGCGGCGCTAACCACCGCGACAGAGGCGTACCGACGTATGCACGGAACCGGTCACACTACGTTAGAATCGCCAGGCGTGGTTTTCGGAGACGCGCTCGTGGAGGAGGTTATTCATAAACACTTAGTGGAGTTAGCGCACCGGGTGAACGTCGACCTCGGGCAAGACAAACACGGAAGGGATAACTACCTGATTTACCAAGTAGGCCGGGTGATTCAGGACCGCGCAGGCGCGATGAGCGACGCGGCTTGGCAGATTCATTTCGCGTACCACGACGACAACGACGGCGAGCCGCAGGAAGAAGAGAACATCACGGAATCCTTCGCAAGAGGGTCGTGTTCGGCGCCGCCCAACGGCGACAAATGCGCGGAGGACGGACCGGTGCTTAAGATGGCACGCGGCGAAGACGTCGGCGACGAGTTCGAGAACATGCTGGACATCGGAAACAACGCGTATTTAGTTGGCGGGGACGCGCTAGTGGCGAAACGCGCCAAGAGAACAAAGGAGGCCCTTTAGGTATTTAGTTTCACGTTGGCGACGGATTCGACGACATGCTGGACAGCGGAAACAACGCGTATTTAGTCGGCGGGGACGCGCTAGTGGCGAAACGCGCCAAGAGAACAGAGGAGGAAGCCCTTTAAGTATTTAGTTTAGCGGGGTGTGGGATGCGCGCCCCTTGATGTACCAAATTCGTGACAGCAATTTCGTTCACTTTTAATCTGGTAAAAATCTCGACACGTGTTTTTCAGCCGCGCCCCGTCCACCGCATCCTCACTCCACACGCGCGGTCCGTCGACGCGCGGTTTGGACCCTACTGGTGTGGTCCACCAAAACTAGCGCGTGATGGGGAAGGGTTTAGATCTCGACGCGTGGATCGCGAAGGTACGTGGTGCTCTTGTGAGAGTCGGGGACCGCGACTCGGGACCGCGGGAGGCCCGTTGCCGCTTTCACAAACGTTTGATCTCCGACCAACACGGTCGTCGGGTGAGGTAGTGTCGAGGTCGTTACGCGTACGGCACGACGCGGGGTTGGGTTTGCGTCCCACGCTTACCCGACGCACGCAATTTGCGACAACCCAACGTTGGGCACACGGAATCGTTCGCCCAAGGAGCCACGACACCGAGACACGCCCTGCCATCAAGTCACTGACGGACCCATCGTTTCCAAACCTCGCCAACATCTTTTCCCAAAATCAAACCGTCCCCAAATCAGATCAAGCGCTGCGAACCTTTGGAGGAACAACAGCTCGAGTCGCTTTGCGCTTATGTGAAGGAGGTTTTAGTGGAGGAAAGCAACGTACAGCCCGTGTGCTCACCAGTCACGGTGTGCGGCGATATTCACGGCCAGTTTCACGATTTGCTGAAACTGTTCGAAACGGGCGGGGACGTGCCGGGTACGTTTCTCATCGGACGGTGTATGGGCAAATAGTCTCGTACGCGTGCCAGTTTACGGATAACCGCCCCTCCGTGACTGTTAACCGTGCAACACCGCAGCCCTGGTAACGCTTACCACGACCGTGGTAAATGCACACAGAACCCTGGTACCTGGTACCCTGGTACCTGTTACGATCCCGCGCTCGAGGAGACTCGCGACGTTAACCCTTTTTCTTTCCCAATCTCCAAACAGACACGAACTACATCTTCATGGGCGATTTCGTGGACCGCGGGTACAACTCATTAGAGAGCTTCACTCTGTTGTTACTTTTAAAAGCGCGGTGGCCGCAGTGCGTCACCCTGTTACGCGGAAACCACGAGTCGCGGCAAATAACCCAGGTGTACGGATTCTACGACGAGTGCCAGCGGAAATACGGCAACGCCAACGCCTGGCGGTGGTGCACGGACGTTTTTGATTACCTAACCCTAAGGTACGTGTCGGGGCTTTCCCAAAGCATAGACTCCCTGTTACACCTCTAACGCTGGTGACTGTTGTCCATACATCGCGATACACAGCCCTGACATTTTTCGTTCGCAAAACTCGAAAGCGCTTTAATCGACGGCACCACGCTGTGCGTGCACGGCGGATTGTCGCCCGACATCCGGGCCCTTGACCAGATACGCACGATCGACCGCCTTTGCGAGATTCCTCATCAAGGGCCTTTTTGCGACATGATGTGGAGCGACCCGGAGGATATCGAAACCTGGGCGGTGAGCCCGAGGGGGGCGGGGTGGCTGTTCGGACGAAGGTACGTGTTATGGGGCTTTCCCAAATCCATGCGCAACGTTTGATGCCCTGCGCGGAGTGCGGTTACGCAAGTCTTACCAATACAATGGAGCAGGGTAATGGAGTGCAGTTACGCAAGGGAGTACCACTACAATTAGTGCTCCACAGTACGAGACTGTTTGACCACTGTGCATAAATCACCCAGCACAAGACTCGGGACTGACACTTTCTTTTCTTCGTCGTAAGGGTCACCGCGGAGTTCAACGAAATCAACGGCTTGGAATTGATCTGCAGAGCGCATCAGTTAGTGCAGGAAGGCCTGAAGTACATGTTCCCTGAAAAAAGCCTGGTGACGGTTTGGTCCGCGCCTAACTACTGCTACCGGTGTGGTAACGTAGCTTCCGTGTTAGCCTTCGACGAAAACGGCGAACGCACGGTGAAGTACTTCACCGAAACCCCGGAAAACGCCACGATGATGGCGCCGAGGGCGAGCGTGCCGTACTTTCTGTAAATCTTGGGGAAGGCCGCGTTTCGTAGCTGCGTAGGTTGTTGGTTCGATTCCGGCGAATACTTCTTTTACTACACAGTGAGTACTTAGTCTACCGGGCTCGTTTCCGAATGAATGCGTCCGGAAAAGTAGCACGCATAGCGTCTATCGATCGTGCTTCACGACTTTGATCATGAGCTTCGCGCGGAAGTTTTTAAGATCCTTCATCTGGGCTTTTTTCGCCAGCGCCGTCACGCCGACCCATCCATAGGTTATGTAGGTTGTACTGTCGATTCCGGCAAATACTTTCTTTTACACCACACTAAATGCTCCCTCAAAGTACAGTGGTACTCCTCACGTCCTATCGATCGTGCTTCACGTCTTTGATCATGAGCTTCGCGCGGAAGTTTTTAAGATCCTTCATCTTGGCTTTTTTCGCCAGTGCCGTCAGACCGACCCACCCCAACGTTTCCTCCTCCTCAAGCCCCCGGATCTTGGTTTCCAGTTTATCAACGCCGTGGTAATCCACGGTCCGGTCTCTGGTGATGGTTTTCTTCACCGCGGGTCGGGACACGCTGCGGTGGATCTTGCCTTTCAAACCCGTGTTCCCGCGGCGGCCGCCTTTGGGCATGACGATTCGGCAGATTTTGCCCATGGCGAGCGGATTGATTTGCGAAAATGCGGCGGCGGCGAGTTCGCGTTTTGGCGAGCACGTAAAGGGGGCGGCGGTTCGCTCCGTTTCTTGCTTGCCTTTCGAACAAATCAAAGGGTCGACGCGGGCGGGCGTGACGAGAAGTGACGCGAAGGGCTTGTGGTTGGCGCGAGTGGCGGCGGGGAGGGGAGAGGAGGCCTTTCGGAGCCGACTTGCGAAATATCGCTAGTGATGATTTTTCATTTTTGACAGAAACCGAGTTGTGATGAAAAGCCAACGCAGTGCTGACGTCGCGGTATGACGTCGGTTTCGACGCTGCCTGGTCCTGCCGCGATCCGCGGCACGCGCGGCGCGTGTGTTGCTAGACGGCGGGACTGGACGACACGACCAAATTTCGGCGTGCTCGCGTCCGCCTCGAAGTCGACCCCCGGTGGTTCCGGCAATTTGCAATCTTCGCGGATAAAAACCAACTCGCGAACGCGCGCCACGTCGTCTTCGACTGCGTCTCCTCCTGAACCGCCGCGACCCGGGTTCAGCGAAAAGTACTCGTTCCTCAACCTAGCATCCGCGGAGTTCCCTGAAGACTGGGGCGAGCCTGGTGCTAAAGTGCGGTACGAAGACAGCCCGCTTGATTTAGCCCTGATGGCTTGGTTTTCGCGGAAAATCGCGATGGCTATTAAAGGTACGGCCTTGAGCGTTTCCCAAATCCTGACACACTGTTTACCGCCCCTGGTCGAGTGCACTACACACAGCACAGACGCGCTAATTTTTCATACAGCACACCCATATTATCCCACGTATCGTCCAACACGAGACTGACGCTTTTCGTTACCAATCCAAAGTGCCTCCCCCGAAAAACATCTCCTACGACGAGTTCATCGCTTTGTGTTTCCTTCAAATGCGAGGAAGGGACTATCAAGGCCAACGCGACATCACCTTCGACATAATGACGAGTTTAATGCCCCCAGGCGGTGATAAAGGTACGTATTGCACTTCCTGCAATCCCACCGACTGTTTGCCAACACAACACGTTAACCACTTTAAAACTAAAACTCCAAAGTGTTCCGAAAACTGTTCCCTGTGAATAAGTTTTCCCTGGAGTTAAACGCCGTCATCACGAAAGTGGTCTTCGCGTGGATGGTCGGGCCGATGGAGGTGCGGGCGACCCTCGATAATGACTTGGGTGAATTACTAGAGAGCCAGGTACACATCAAGAAGTGCAGGTGGTTGCAAGAATCCGGGTGCAGCGCGATGTGCGTGAACATGTGCAAGACGGCTACGCAGGATTTCTTTACGGGTAAGATCTTTTTTGAAGGCGTATGATGCATCGGCTTCTCAATGAGAAGAACGACGCGCTGTTTGCCTGTATGTCCCGTTACTCCCTCCTCCATCCAGTGGGGTTCGAACCGGTGACCTCCACCCACCATGCACCATGTACTAACCACCTCCCCGACTTCCCGCCTGACTGTTTGCCCACACAACGCAGACCAGTTCGGTTTGCCGCTCACGATCAAACCAAACTTCGCCGATAAATCGTGCGACTTTTACTTTGGAAAGACGCCGCCGCCGATTGAAAACGACGACGCGCTTTTGTTCGGGTGCAACTCTTTGTGTAAAACAGGGCAAGACGTGGGGGTGGAAAGTGTGGCGTGTCACAAGCTACGGCCGTACGAAGGGGCGGGCGCCGAGGGCGCGTGAGTGAATTATTTTGTGAAAAATTCACGTTTTATTTTTCTGAGACGTGGCCACGTCGACACATTCACATTCATCGCTCGGTCGTCGGTTGTCAATCAGTTCAGTCTCCTCGGCGCGTCGACGCGACACCGGCGTGACTCGTCACGCGATGTCCGAACGCGTTTCCTCGTTGGGTCGTTTGGCGCGCGGCGTTCTGGGGGTCGCCCTAACCGGGCTCGCGTCGCGAGGACCGCTGGCGTCGAAAGAGATGGCGGCACTCGCGGAGATTGTTGTTACCGGAGGTGTCATTCGGCGACGAGCGGTGCCGGCTGTGGCGAGCCAGACTGTGTGTGAGAACGTCAAACCGACTGTTGCGAACGTCAGGTCGACTGGCGAGGATGCGGTGAAACAAGGAAGCACACACGTGTCTTCACAAGTCACTGCCCCTGTGAACCACCGCGAGACCACAGACACGGAAACCACCTCGACCTCGTACCGGTCCTCCTTCCGCGAGGCATCGTCACCAGCAGCAGCAGCACTTGTCAATCCCGCCTTAGCCGAAGCCCCGAGACCAACAAAAAAAGACACCGAGAAGAAACCGCCCGTAAAGCGCCGCGAAGTCGCCGTGCCCTCTTCCCCGGTGGCCAGGGTGTTGGGGTTCGGGCAGCTCGCCGTGGGTTTAGCGGCGGGGACGTTCGCGGAGAAGGCGCGAAGGGCTTGGCGGGGAAACGGGCGAAAAACGGAGAGTTTTACGCCGAGCAGTACGGCGACTGACGGAAGGAGCGGTACGTCGTTTGACGGAAGTGCCAGTGCGACGTCTAGCTCTACACACGAACTGGATGGAACGTCGTCGTCGAGCTCACAAAAAGAAAACTTCCTCAACCTCAACGACAGCGTGTTCCTCACCGAAGCCAACGCCGAGCTGTTAGCCGTGGGTCTGTGTCGCATGCGCGGCGCGGCGTTGAAACTGGGACAGATGCTGAGTATTCAGGTAAAAGGGCCTTTCCCACCCACCGCGTTCCGCCTCTGTGATTTACCGAAGCTGGTGACTGTTGTCCATACATCGCGATATACTCGTCCCGCGTCCTTGAGCATTACGACCAGAAGGGACGGTTATTCCAATCCCTCGTACCATGGAGTACAGGGCCTACCCTTTCCAATCCCGGATGCATGAATCCCGGATATACACGCGATCCGAGAGACTGACACGTTACTTCTTGTTAATCGTGCCAGGACGAATCCGTGGTGCCGCCCGCCATAGCGAAAGCGCTGGAGCGCGTGCGGGAAGGCGCCGACGTGATGCCTAAAAAACAGTTACTCGAAACAATCGAAAGCCACCTCGGAAAGAACTGGAGGGCGCCCAGGGGGTTGATTAAAGACGGCGGTGACGTGGAAGTTATCGACTTCAACCACGAACCCATGGCCGCGGCGAGTATCGGACAGGTACACCGAGCCACGGTTAAACGGCGAGTCACCAAGGGTAACTCAGTAGGAACTACTCGCGGCGGCGCGTCAGACGAAGAACACGAGTTCGAAACCCTGGACGTGTGCATGAAGATCCAGTACCCGGGCGTGGCGCGGAGCATCCACAGCGACATCGACAACTTGGTGAGGATGATTTCGTACACCGACTTGATTCCGGCTGGGTTGTTCGTGGAGCACGCGGTACGTAACGTCTTGTATTTTCCAAATCCCGGACGACTGTGTGCCCATACAAGACTGAAACTTTTCTTGTACAATCCAGGTGGCGACTGCGAAGGAGGAGTTGACGTTGGAGTGCGACTACGTGTACGAGCGTGAGTCTACTGATCGCATGCGGACTTTATTACACGACGACCCGGCTTGGAAAACCCCTAGAACGGTTCCAGAACTGTCAAGCAAAGGTACGCACGCGTATTGGCCTTTCCCAAATCCCGACTGTTTTATCTCTCAGCTGGTGACTGTTGTCCATACATCGCGATATACTCGCCTGCGTCCGGGACGTCTTACGACCAGAAGGGCGCGTTCCCGTCCGGACGGTTACCACGACTGTTTACGTAGCACGAATTCCGGATATACACGTGGTCCGACCGACTGACCCTTTTCTTTTCCAAACAAAGGCGTTTTAACCACGACCTTCGCGCCGGGAGTCGCGATTGACAAGGTCTCGTCTCTTTCGCAAGAAATTCGGGACTACGTCGCCACGCAGTTACTCCGAGGAACGTTAAGGGAGCTGTTCGAGTTTCGGTTCATGCAGAGCGACCCTAACTTTGCCAATTTCCTTTTTTGCGAAACTACTGGGCAGCTCACGATGATCGACTTCGGCGCCGCGAAGGAGTACCCGCGAAAATTCGTGGACGAGTATCTAAAAATGGTCGTCGCGTGCGCGGAGAAAAACAGACAAGGCGTGATTGAGTCGTCAGTCAAGCTCGGGTTTTTGACCGGCAACGAACAAGAGGTGTTGATTGACGCGCATGTGGAAGCCGGTTTTCAAGTGGGAAGGCCGTTTCAAGACGCGTCGTTGAACGGATCCGAGAAAAACGCAGACGACGTATCGTCTGAAAAAGCAGAAGCAGAAGCAGACGCGTCGTCTCATCACCAACTCTACGACTTCGCGATCAACAGGGACATGACCCGAAGAGTCGCCGGCCTGGGAAAAGTAATGCTGAAGCACCGCCTCACCCCGCCCCCGTCTGAGGCGTATTCGCTGCACCGGAAACTCTCCGGGTCTTTTCTGGCGTGTATGCGCTTGAACGCAAAAGTCCCGGCGAGAGAGTTGCTGATGGATGTTTTCGCGAAGTATACGTTTGATGACGACGACGTCCGCGACACGAATGTCATCATCGAGAAGACAGTTTTGGAAGCGGCAGCGTGAGAAGTGCGTTACGAGTAGACGTTTAGTATAAGTATGTAGGAAGTGTTAGTTACAGTAGGTAGGATTTCCTTATACATGACAGCAAGAATACGAGGGTTTATTTATATACATGACAGCAAGAATAGGTGCACTCCAAACATCTCGCGAATGCGTTTATTTCTCTCCAGAAAGCGGAAACGGATAATAACACGATGTCTGACACTCCCTGATGACTCGAGTCGTCAGGCGCACACCACGCCGCGCGTACCTTCGTGGCACTTCCGGTTTTCGCAATGGCGCACTCGCTCAGCACGTGTTGTGTGTTCACCCCGGCGCGCCCCGTCGCGCCCCGTCGAGGGACATACCGGGCCGGCACCGCGATCCGCGCGCAAGGTCCCAAACCAGGGGCTGACGTGTCCCCCCAAGGCGCCAAAGAAAACACATTCGCGTCTGCCGTGTTGAGCACCGCGCGGCACACGGCGTTGGGGTTCGTCGCCGTCTCCACGATTCTCGCCGCCACTGCGCTTCCATCCAGCGCGCGCCTTGAAGGCGTGAACAACCCCAACTTGTTACCCACCGGCCCGGTGGTCGAGGTGATTGACGTGGCTGGTTATTTAACGAAAGGCGAGGTTGCGAGGCTAACAGCCGAGGTGAAAAGTTTGGAGAAGGACACCGGAATCAAGCTGCGAGTTTTGGCGCAGGCGTACCCCGCGACCCCGGGTTTAGCGGTGAAGGACTACTGGGGCGTGGATGACAGCACTGTTGTTTTCGTGGCGGACCCGGGGCTGGGAAATATTCTTAACTTCGCAGTCGGGTCCAACGTGGATCTGCAGGTTCCGCCGTCGTTCTGGACGAGGTTAGCGTCAAAGTACGGAAACAAATTCTACTGGCAAGAAAACGGTGAGTCCGCGAGCATCGCAAACGCGGTTTCCGCGATTGATACTTGTTTCCGTGAGGAGGACGGCCGGAGCAAGTGCGCCAAGATCTACGGCAGTGACCTAGATGAAGACGGAACCACGGGGAAGTTGGGAGGGAAGAACTTTTTCAACCGCTGACTGTTTGCTCATACAGTCTTGTGACACGACGTCGGCGACGAGGCCGACGGCTGGTGAACGAAGATTGAGACGAAGATTGAGCCGAGTAACCGATTATGATTGATCCGTATTAATACGTACGTGATGAGTACCGCTAGTAACCGTGATGAGTACTGTGACGAGTATACACTTACCCGCCTTCTCCCCCAAAAAATCGCCGTATCAATAGTGTCACTATTTATAGTACTCAAACGTATGAGTATCAAAACAAAAGTCGAAGCGAAAGAACGCGTGCACGAAAAGATATTTGCCAATTGTCATCGAAAAAATGCACGAGACGCTCACGCTCCCGCGTCACAGGTTTAGGGGTAGGATGGGACACGGTAGGATGGGGGTTGTCATATTGTGAAACTCGTAGTGCTCGAAAACTTCTAATACGTCGTCGCGAAGACTCACTACTCCTTTTCTTTCGCGTCTTCTTCTTCGCGTAGCAACTCGTGCTAAATTTAGTTCCAGCTTATCTTTGCAGCTGTACCACTGACGACTGGTTGTATCCGTCCCGCAGTATCACGTTTCGATCCACTTCAAGCTACCGAGCACCAAATTACGGCTAGGCAACCCCCCACCAGTAGGGCTCATGTAGGTCAGTTTTTTATTCACCATATCCACCTCCGTGATGAAAATAAACCCGGCGGCGTTCGTGTCCAGAATCTCCCGCGGCGTCTTGCCGTGACTCACGGCCAGCACCGCGTTTTGAAGCGACTGGCTTGGCGCCACGGTGGTGACTTTCAAAGGATCAGCGCTTGTCTTTTGACCGATAGGCAGCGCCGAGGAAGGCGCCCTCGGGCCGCTTCCTACTTTGAAAATTGACACGTCCCCGAAACTCACCGAGGTTGAGGAAGGACTCAACTCGCCGTCCGCGCCGTAGAAGTAGGCTTTAATCACGGCGTCCTGATTGTAAAAAGAAAAGTGTCAGTCTCTCGTAATGTGTATGAGGGATTGGTATGAGTAAACAGTCAAGGGTAATAGTCCCTTGTGGTACGAGTATGGGCAGAGGTATTAGTCCCTTCTGGTACGAGTATGGGCAATCAGTCGGCGGAATGTGGTGGGTGGGAAATACTTACCCGCGTTTGCTTTCGGAACCGCTGGTCGCGTTCCACCACGCCGCCGTTTTTTTTTAACCGCCAAACCTGCGTCGGCGTGTTGGTGTTAAAGTTAGTTTTGCCCCGGTAGTCCCTTTGCAGGGTGGCGTGTAGCTTGTCCGCGCCCACTACCAAAATGTCGGTGATTTGAAACTTATCAAGCGCGTGCAACAACAGTTTATACCCCGCGCCGTCCACCCACCCCATCGTGTTCAACACCAAACCGCTCGCTTTCGAGTCCGGGTTCGTGGCGCCTCGCGCGTCCACCATTTCTGCGAGCTGCGTTACGAGGTGCTTGTACAAATCGGGGTTCGTCCCAGGGGAAGTGTCGCCGTGGAAGTACACCAAGGGAAGGTCGGTTGCGTTTAAAAAGCCATCCTTTGAGTTGTAAAAGAAAAGGGTCAGTCGCGAGTCTCGGTTATGGGTGCAATGTATATCGCGATGGATGGACAAACAGTCATCAGCTTCGGTAAAACAGTCCACTTGTGATATATTTGTAAGAGCCACGAGTACTGCTAAGAGTTACCAGTAGTGTACTTCCTTTTAATGACGCCCGTGGACGTCAAAGAGGGGCATCAAACAGTCTTGGGATTTGACGACACGCCCAAACACGAACCTTCGCGTCTATTTGCCGATCCACCGGAACCGCGCCGACCGTTCCAGGCGGCCCGATTCCGTTTTGCCCGAGATCCAGGTCGCAAAAAAGCGGGTGCCAACCTTTCTTCACCGCGTATGACAGGAGGATCTTGCACAGGGTGGATTTGCCCACGTCGGTTGGGCCGACCAGCGCGACGCGGGGGCCTTGCATGTTTTTGCTCAAGTCGTTCTTCGCGATCTGCCGTCGTTCGTCGAGCACGGATGAAACGTTGACGTACTCCACCATAGGCGTCTCGCTCGCGACGTACATGGACTCAGTGACACCTTGCGTGTGCAGCGTCGCCCCAGTCCACGTGAACACCGCGTGCTTTCCACCGGGCAGGGTAACGGAACTGCCTTTCGCCAGTTCGGTGCCGAAAACCTCGGCGCTGCCGTCGACCAAGGTCACGGCCACGGCGTTGCCGTGATTCACTTCCACCCGCAGCTCCTGTTCGGGGGTTAGCTCGTACGTCGAGGACTCATCGGACGCCATGGCCGGGTGTGTTTGGTTTGGGTGTCCTGCAGCGCGCGCGTCACCCCACGTGCGACCGCGCACGGCAACCCTGACCGCAGTCGCGCCGGCGCGAAAGAGAATGCAAGCAGGTTTGCCCAATTTGTTGTCGCGAGGAACCAGGAAACTCGTCTCGAGTCGCTCCCTAAAACGAAGCATGTGCTTTTTGACGAACAGCAGCGCCGGTGAACGCACGCGGTTTGTTTGACGCACCACGTTTCAGCGTCGTGTGCGTCGTTTGACCCGTTTCTCTCGGTCAACCAAACTTTTTGATGTCAACAACGGTACCTGCAATCGCAAAAGTGTTATCAAAAGCCACGCGCCAGCCATTTTAACGTGCGCTTGACAGGCACATCTGCTCGCGTTCAACACGCGCAACGCGTGCGCGCTGTTCGCCAGGACACGCGCTGGCGCTGTCACCCCGGAACCACCGTTTCCCTGCAAACAAAACATCCTGATGGTGGCTCCCGAGGGTACCCCGCGCGGGCCCGTCAGGTACGCGCGTTCGGCCTTACCGTTTTTTAATCTTTCTTTCCGCACGACGACGGTCCTTGGATCTCCCGAATCTGCTTCAGGCCTTTTCCGTGACCGACGCGGGGTCGGGTTTGGTTTCGACACGAGGTTCGGGCTGTTCAACCGTGTTTTTAGTGCACCGCACACACGCGTGTGTGTCTACCCGCACGCCCGTTCCCTCGGCCCTAAACAACCACGACCTCTTCACGTCACTGACCGACCAACCCTCCCTTGTTCCCAACGTCGTCGCCGTCTGCTTTTTCGAAACGAAACACGTGTCCCAAAAACCAAAAAATATTCCGATTTTTCGTCATCAGCGCCCGAACCCAGTTCGCGGCGCTCGTACGCAAGAACTTCACCCTGAAAACAAGGGGTATTCTGTGCTGCTGTACCGGAGTGGAAATCGTGCTGCCGTGCTTTTTCTTGGCCCTGCTGTGTTTACCCAAAGCCCTGGTGAAGGATTCGCGGAATAGTGACGCGTTCGCGAAGCCGTACCAGGTAAGTAAATTGACACAGTATTAGTGACTGTTTATACCATCAGTAACTGTTACCATGTGGTAAATTGACACCGTACGGGTGACTGTTACCGTGTGGTAAAGTGATAGGCGTACTCTTGACTTGCCACGGTACTAGTGATACTGTTACCGTGGTAACTGCTACGCACACATACTCGAGACTCGAGAGCAAACACTGACACGGACTTGTTTTCCCACCCCCAGCTCGCCACGCGGTGGGACAACACAGATTGCGCGCCCGGGTACAAGCTCGTGTCCAGTCCAGACTCCTTGGAAGCGATCGCGGTGACGCAAAAGACGTACGTCAATTTGATTTGCGACGCCGTGAACTCGGACTGGCCGGGTACGTGCTGGGGCTTTCCCGAATCATGACACTGCTTAAAGCCCCTCTGTGACTGTTTACTGAGTGCACTACTGGAACATTACAAGTAATGGCAACTCTTACAAATACATCGCAAGTAGACTGTTCGGCCCGATTACTACGACTGTTTGCTCATATATATTGCGAAGTACACCCATACTCAAGACTCAAGTCTGACACTTTCCTAAAACAATCACAGACGCTGGCGGGTACGGGTACGGGTTTCTCGCCACGCTGGTGGCGTGCGGCGAAAACGCGGACGTCATCGCTGCGAACGACCCGAGTTTGTCCACGCTGTTAGGGAAACTGTCAGGGATGGACCCTTTGCTTTCGGATGCGACGCAGACGTTGGCGGAGGCGTGCGCTCCGAGCTGTTTACGGGACAGCACTTGTTACGCGAACGGCGTTGGGCAGCTCGTGGACGCGTTGACCTTAGCTTTCCCAGACGACGCGACCGCCACAACCTGGATCGCGAACAACCCGAACGTTGCGACCGCGCAGATTTCGTTCACCAGTGGCTTGGTGGGAACCGCTGATCCAACAAGTAAAGCCATCGAGTACGTCGTGAGGGTAAACGAAACCGCGTTCGGGGACGAGGAAAACGCGTTTCTCACGCAGGTGATGTTCGCAGAGCGCTGGGGAACGGACGCCAACAGGTACGCATTGGGTCTTTCCCAAATCCAGGCACACTGTTTGCCCATGCACGAACGACTGACACTTTCTTTTATTCATTCCAGTAACTTTTGGCGACGCGGCGCGCACGTGTTGCGAATCCACACCGCGGTGGACGGCGCGCTGATTGACACGAAGGACGGCGGCGCCGAGTACTCGGTCAATTTAGACGTCTCCATCCGCGCGTACCCGTACGTATTGGGGCTTTCCCGATTCCAGGCACCTACGCTTCATGCCCTGTATGATGGAGCGCAGTGACGCGAGTCTTACCAACACAACACGCGCACCAGAAAACAAGACTGTTTGCGCACTGTACGAAAATCGCCCAGCACAAGACTCGAGTACGGTGACTGAATACTCACACAAGTCACGAAAGACTGACCTTTTTCGGTAAAAACACTCACAGGTGGCTCGGGTACGACTTCAACCTGGGCGGCATAATCGCCGCCGGCGTTTTCGCGATCATCGGCACGCTCGCGTTTATTTCAAACGTCGTGATTATCATGAAATCCATCGTGGTTGAAAAAGAGCTACGTTTAAGGGAAGGCATGCAGATGATGGGCATGTCCTCCAACATGTACTGGCTCTCCTGGTTCGCCACGCACTGGCTGACCGGGATGTGTACCGTCGTGCTGTTGGTTTTAATCGGGATTTACCCGTTCGAATACACCAACCCGCTGATGCAGCTGATTTTCTACACCAGCTGGATCACGAGCTGCATTTTGTGGAACTACATGCTAAGCACGTTTTTCAGCCGGAGCATCACCGCGTCCGTGGTGGGGTGCTTCGTGTACGTCGTGTCAATCGCGCCCGCGATCGCAGGTACGGCCGGCCTATGGCTTTCCCAAATCAAGACGCCGGCCGTTTGCCAATTGGCCGCCCGTAATTACGCACACTCGCCGACTTGGGAAAGACTGACCCGTTTCCCATTCAACCGCAGTGCGTATCACGGCGCCCAACGGAAGCGCCGGGTGGCTCGCCGTTTGTTTGCTTCCCGGAAGCTCAATCAACCAGTGGGGTGATATTTTAGCCAGGCTTGAGCTCGCGAAACAGGGGGTCACGTTCGCCACCGCGAGTGAAAACCTGTACGTATTGCATTTCCCAAATCCGGGGACACACTGTTTTACCCTCAACGCTGGTGACTGTTTGTCCATACATCGCCCAACACGGGACTGACACTTTTCTTACACAATCACAGAAACCGGGACGGAACGTACACGGCGTGGGGGGTTATCGGCATGACGGTTTTGGACTGTTTTTTGTTCGGTAAGTTTGTATTTCCCAAATCCTGACACACTGTTTGCCCATACAAGACTGACACTTTTTCTTTTTTTCGCCCAGGCTTCCTCACGTTTTACTTCGACAAGGTCTGGCCGAAGGAATACGGCACGTCCGAAAAACCCTGGTTTTTGTTAACAAAGAAGTACTGGTTTCCAAACAGTACATCTTCCTTCCACGAAATCAACGGCCAGAACCAATTCGACGACGCGGAGGAGGTTGGGGAGACGTTCGAAAAACTCCCACCCGATTCTAGCAAAAACGCGAGCGTCAAAATCCGCGGGCTCAAGAAAACCTTCGACAACGGCGTCGTCGCGGTGGATGACTTGTCGGTGACTTTTGTGAAAGGCCAGGTCAGCGCGCTGCTCGGGCACAACGGCGCGGGTAAGACGACGACTATTTCCATGTTGACTGGGATGCTGGACGCGACGGGCGGCGACGCGCTGATCAACGGGCGGAGCATTAAAACGGACATGTCCACGATCAGAGCCAGTCTCGGGATCTGCCCCCAGTTCGACGTGCTGTGGCCTGGCATGACCGTCCGCGAACACCTAACCCTGTACGCCGCGTTTGGGGGGCTGCCTTCGTCAGAAGTCACGCAAGGTACGGCCTTGCGCGTTTCCCAAATCCGTCAACACAGCGTTTTACCTCTAACGCTGGTGACTGTTCGGACCGATTACGGTAACTGTTATTCCATACATCGTCCAGTACAAATGGACTGACCCTTTTCGTTTCCAAAAAAAGCCGTGGTCAACGCCGTGGCGGAGGTCGCGCTTCTGGAGAAGCTGGACGTGCCGACCGGTAACCTCTCGGGGGGCCAGAAAAGAAAGCTTTCTTTAGCAATCGCCTTCGTCACCAAACCCGACGTCGTGTTCCTCGACGAACCCACGAGCGGGTAAGGGCCTTTCCCAATCACCACACACCGCCTGCATGATTGCCCATAATCGTACCAGAAGGGACTATTACCCTGACTTTTTACTCATACACATTACGAGAGACTGACACTTTCTTGTTAATCGTGCCAGTATGGACCCGTATTCAAGGCGGTTCACGTGGGAAGTTATCCGACGACGCGCCGCCACGTCGTCCATCATGCTCACCACGCACTTCTTGGATGAGGCGGATTTGCTGTGCGATCGGATCGCGATTATGAGCGCGGGTAAACTGGCGTGCGTCGGGTCGCCTCTTTTCCTGAAGAACAGGTACGGCACCGGGTACACCCTGACGTTAGCGAGGTCGTCCTCCAACGACGGCGGCGGCGCGGATTCCATTCTGCAAACCGTTCGCAAACACCTCCCCGGCGCGAAAGTCACCTCCGACGTCGGCGCCGAGCTGCACGTCATGCTCCCCACTGGGGGCTCCTCGAAGTTCGCTACGCTGTTCAAAGGTACGTGTTGGGGCTTTCGTTCCCAATAGGGTAACTAAACATACAGTGCTCTTAGTTACCCTATTCCCAAATCCAGGCACCTACGTTTGCCGATTGTCCGGGGTAATTACGCACTCACGTTGGAAGACTGACCCTTTTGTTCAAAAAAAGAACTGGACACGACAATCGCGTCCTGCGGGTTCGAATCATACGGCATCACGTGTACCACGCTTGAGGAGGTTTTCCTTTCAATCGCGAGGGGGGGCGTGGGGGGGGTGGGCCGGAGCAAAAGCTTGACCCGAACGTCCATTGACGCGGGAGATGGCACGGGCAAACAGTCTTCCGAAAACGCGGATGACGCCGGAACCGCCAAACCTCTGATGGACGACGACCACGAAGCGCTCGCGAACGAAGGTTCGTGCTTCTAACCCAAACTCAACGACTGTTTACTCCCTGATATTTACTACGAAACACGCAACGACTGACTTTTTTTCTTTTTTCCAACCGGAACAACAGACGAGGACCTCCGCGCACACTACGTCAAGGGCTTCGCGCTTACGAAGCGCCAGTGCCGGGGTTTGCTTTGGAAGCGTTACCTGAACTGGAGAAGGGACGCGTGGTCGATTTTGATTCAAATCGTGGTCCCCGTGTTGTTCTTCGTGCTAGCGTTAGTACTAGCTGGGCTGAAGTTCACCGAGGACGACACGTTCCACGCGATCGACGTTTCCCGCGCCGCGTTGCTCGGCGGGAAGCCCACGGTGATGAGCGCTGACTTGACGTCACCCGACGTCGCGAACGTCATCGCGAAGTGGGATGTAAACACGGTTGACCAGCAACAAGTCATGGCCACGCTGTCCTGCGAGTGCAACTGCCCGGGCAAGGACCAGGCACCTGTGTTTCTTCCCCAAGAGTGCTGCGCGTATGACTACGGAACCTTGAACCAGACAATGCACGCGAACGGCGTCGGCGAGGCCCTTCCGATCGCGCAAACACTGGCGGCTGTTTTTTCGTTTTGCAGCGCGTACGTCGTGGATGACTACCCGTCCGGCTCGGGGTGCGCGGTGAGCGCGTCGCTCGGCATGGACGTCACCCCCGCCTGCGCCGCCACCGCGGATAGCACCTTCGACGCGTATCTCTGGAAACACAGCGAAGGCCGAGGGACAATTTGCAAGGACCAGAAAACCGTGTTTTGCGACGCGATGGTCGTCGAGGCGTACGACACTAACGCGGGGACGTACAAGCACCAGGTGAGTATTTCCCAATCATCACATTCCGCCGACTGATTGCCCGTACGATACTGACACTTTCTTTTTTATCTCGAGTTCTACGCTCACCAAACCGCGCACCACTCGCTTTTGGCCACGAGCCAGAGCGCGAACACGGCTATTTTGCGGCAAAGAACCGGCGACGATTCGTACTCCATCAACTCCAAAGTGGAGTGGTTCCCGGTCGTCGCGGCGCTCGCGGACGGCGACATCGCGAACGAACCCAACGACTCGACGTTCATCACCTCGCTGTTCGTGGTGATGGGCGCTGCGGTGTTGACTTCAAGCGTGGTGGTGTTTCCCGTGTACGAGCGACGGAACAACAGCAAGCACCTGCAGATGGTCAGCGGGGTAAACAAAATCGCGTACTGGCTGTGCCACTGGCTCGCGGACTTGGTACAAATGCTCGGTACGCACCAACGCATTTCCCGAGCATTTCCCGAGCACTTACCAAATCCCGCCTCTGCGTTTTACCGATTGTCCAGAGTAAGTACTCTCGTAACATTACGAAAGACTGACACTTTGTTTCGCTGGTCTCAGCCCCGATGGCCGCGATCATGATCGTGTTCGCCGCGTTCGACGTGAAACAGGTTCGTCTTTTCGGGGTTTCCCAAATCTCGACACGCAACGTTTACCGCCCCTGATCCAGTACACTACGGCCGTAACAAGTGCACTGATTAGAATCCAAATCGGGTGACTGTTTGCTCGTACGAGTTACGAACATGGCCCGAAAGACTGACACTTTTTTTACAATCACAGTACGATGGCGAGCTGGGCGGGGTGTTCGTCCTGTTGCTTTGCTTCATTTGCAGCTCAATCACGTACACGCACCTGTTAGGTTTTTACTTCAAAAACGAGTTCTTCGCGTTCGTGGGTTTGGTCGGTTTAAAGCTGTTTCTTGGGTTAATAACCACTTCGGCCGGTATGGTCGTCGAGGCGATTAAAGATTTGAACTCGGCGACGAAAATCGCGCACAAAGTGTTGAGCAAAACCCTACCTCTCGTGATTCCGCACTACAGTTTCGGAAAGGGTCTGTACGACATCGGCCAGAACAAGCTCAACGGCCAGAGGTTGCGTTACGACGCGACCACCATGACCCTAGTGTCGGTGGGCAAAAAAAACTGGTGGGACGTGGACGTGATCGGCGACGACATCGGTTTCCTGTGCGGGACGTGCGTTTTCTACGGTATTTTGATTCTTTTAGTGGAGGTGTACGAAGGCAAGGTCGGGGTTGTTTCTTCGATTTTGGGCAGCCTCGATATCGGCGGGTTGTTTTCCTCGAAAGCGCAAAAAGAACTCGCGGCGCGGAAACGCCAACAGGAAGACGAAGAAGCCCTTCTGAACGAAGACGAGGACGTCGCCGCGGAGCGAGTTCGCGTGGAGGAGATGGCCACGAAAAGTACGGCCTTGGGGCTTTCCCAAATCATACACGACTGTTTGATACACATTACGAAATACTGACACTTTTCGTCTGCAAAACGGAAAAGGCTTCGACCCGGAACGGCTGGGCGCCGAACTTTCGCAAAAAAAGAAAGCGGGCGACAACCGGGACGGCGTCGTTTTGCACGGCATCTCCAAAGCCTTCGGATCCGGCGCTTCCCAGAAAAGAGCCGTGAAGAACCTCACCGTGGGTATGCCCCGTGGGCAGTGCTTCGGGTTGCTGGGTATCAACGGCGCTGGGAAAACCAGCACGTTCCGAATGATCACCGGCGAGTTTGCGCCGAGTGCCGGGGACACCAAGGTTCTTTCCACCGGCGGGGGCAAAAGGGAGTACATCAGCGTCGCGCAAGAGCTTTCAAAAGCCCGTCGTACTATGGGGTACTGTCCCCAGTTCGATGGTTTGCAGCCCAACATGACCGGCCGCGAGCACCTGCAGTTCTACGCGCAGGTGAGGGGTGTGCCCGACGACGACATCGACGGCGTGGTTTCGTCGCTTATTGAAAAGATGGCGCTGAGTAAGTACTGCGAAAAGCAAGCCGGGACGTACTCGGGGGGTAACAAACGGAAGCTATCCGTCGCGATCGCGCTGGTCGGCTCCCCCGCCGTGGTGCTGCTGGACGAACCGTCAACCGGGATGGACCCCGAAGCGCGGCGGTTCATGTGGGACGTGATTTCCGCCAGGTACGTGTTGGGGCTCCCAAATCCTGACACACGGTTTGCCGATTGCCCGCCCGTAATTACTGTTTACTGCATACATCACAAGTGCACTGTTTTTCCGAAGCTGGTCACTGTTTGTCCATACATCGCGATATACATTCTACTTGTACACTCGCGACTGACCCTTTTCGTGGACACAATCACAGCACGAAAGGAAGGACCATCGTGCTAACGTCGCACTCCATGGAGGAGTGCGAAGCGCTGTGCAACCGCATCGGAATCATGGTCGGCGGGAGTTTTTCGTGCCTCGGGTCGCTGCAGCACTTGAAGAACCGCTTTTCCGAGGGGTACAGCATCGACTTGCGGTTCCAACCCGGGCGGTGCGACCAGGTCGTGGCGGCGGTAAATGCGGCGCAAATTCCCGGTCTTGAAATCGTGGAAACGCACCCCACGGAGTTGAAACTACGCGCGAAGCAAGAAGGCACGCAGGTACGTATTTCCCAATCACCACGTTCCGCCTCCCTGAATGCCCATACGAGACTGACACTTTCTTTTTATCTCCTAGCTGTGGCGCATTTTCGACATCGTTGAGCGGTTGCGAAGCACGCCGTGCGCGCCGTTGCGAACGTTCGTGCCCATGGAGGCTATTGGCCAAGTCGACGCCGACGGAAACGCAATCGCGGTTCCCGCGCAACAACAACAACAAATCGGCGGTTCCCTCGTGGACGAGTACTCCGTTTCCCAAACCACGCTTGAGCAAGTCTTCGTCAGATTCGCGTCGAAGCAAAACGAAGAACTTGGCGCGGCGCCCGGGCTCGCGGGCGGGTACCAAGGTACGGCGCCGTGTTTACCGGATATCAACAAACACATCACAAACGCACTGTTTTATCTCTCAGTTGGTGACTGTTTGTCCATACATCGCGATATAAAGTACACCCGTAGACTCAAGACTGACCCTTTTCTTTTACAATCACAAGGCGCGATGATGGACGACGCGCCGCCGGCGCCGAAGAAAAAAAGCTGCGCCTACCAGGTGTGCTGCTGCGGGTGCTGCTGCCCGTAAACGTTACGCTTTATGTGGTGCGCTGCCCGGGGTGGGCGCGTTACGTAGTGCCCGGAAGCGACACTGGGTACTACATACGCAAACGATTCGCGAGTTGAGATTACTCGCGTTTCGCAAAAAACTAACCTTCAACGGTGTTAACATCGGCCGTACGGCGCCTTTTGCCAAAACAGAAGCGAGCGCCGCGTGCTTTTTAATGCCACAGACTACTTGTTTTTACTACTGTACACTTCCACGACTAAATACGCGTACGAAAAGAGTCATGCAGTTTCCCGCCACGCCGCGATTTTCTCAAACGCGTTTCGCGGCGCGCCGGAGACGAGATATTGCGAAGGCGGCGGCTTTGGGGAATTAGTAAGAGACTCCTTTGAGCACCCCCCCCCCCCCCCCCCCCCCCCCCCCCCCCCCCCCCCCCCCCCCCCCCCCCC